>Ga0193726_1000343_pt1 | contig 54081 bp, 88 predicted proteins | sample H2c1metaG_FD_144928 | JGI IMG/M metagenome (GOLD analysis project Ga0193726, IMG submission 144928) | Soil microbial communities from a riparian zone of the East river system, Colorado, United States - H2c1 | ecosystem: Environmental > Terrestrial > Soil > Riparian zone | place: USA: East River... | reverse complement strand
CTCACGTTCGACACGCCGGACTATCGGGTGATCCTGGTCGACGGCACGGAGGAGTATCACGAGGTAAAGGGGTTCTGGGAGGACGATGCGCGGGTCAAGATCAAGACGGCCGCGGTGATCCATGACTGCTACGTCTTCCGGTCGGTGACTCGCGATCGCAAGACCAAGGGCTGGAAGATCGAGGAGGTACCGGCCGTATGACTTCGCTCCAACTGCTCACCGGCCATGCGCCCACGGTTCTCCGGACACTGCCGGAGGCCTCGGCCCGCGTCTGTGTGACCAGTCCGCCGTACTGGGGGCTCCGGGACTACGGAACCGGCCAGTGGGAAGGCGGGGAGCCGGACTGTCCTCACCGCGGGCGGGTGAAGCCGCGCAACGACACCACCGGCGCCGGCGAGGGCCATGGTCGGTTCTCGAATACTCGGGGCGGTCAGCCGGCCAAATCTGCCTACGCCGTTCCTGTCCGTTCGCAATGCCCGTGCGGGGCCAGGCGGATCGACCACCAGGTCGGAGTGGAAGATTCGCCGGCGGAGTACGTGGCCAGGCTGGTCGAGATCTTCCGGGAAGTGCGGCGGGTCCTCACCCCGGATGGAACCCTTTGGCTCAACCTCGGGGATTGCTACACCGATGGCGGGCGGGGCTCGGATGCCGGCTCAACGCTGGAAGGTTCCCGCGACAACCAGCGGGAGAGCCGGAACACCACCGTTCGCCGAGCGTTCGGCGGGCTGCCACTGAAGAGCTTGCTGGGGCTCCCTTGGCGGGCGGCCTTCGCGCTTCAGGAGGATGGCTGGGTGCTCCGGCAGGACATCATCTGGCACAAGCGGAACCCGATGCCTGAGAGCGTCCGGGACCGGCCCACCCGGGCCCATGAATACCTGTTCCTCTTCGCCAAACAGCGCCGGTACTACTTCAACGCGGCCGCGATTGCCGAGGTGTCCACGACCGGGGCCGAGGCTCGATTCGATCCGGGCACGGATGGCCTGAGCGGTGGCCACCGGCAGACGGGAAAATCGACCCGTCGATTTGGGGTGAACCCTGAGACTCGCAACGCACGATCCGTCTGGACAATCAACTGCAAGCCGTACAAGGGTGCCCACTTCGCCACCTTCCCCGAGGAAATCCCGCGGCGCTGCATTCTGGCGGGCTCGGCTATCGGCGACACCGTGCTCGACCCGTTCGGCGGCGCCGGCACCACGGCGAAGGTGGCGCTCGGCCTGGGACGCGCGGCAGTCCACATCGACCTCAAGCCGGCCTATATCGAGCTCGCGCGGAAGCGGATCAGCCCAGACGTCTCGGGTGCCGCATGAAGCGCCGGGCCGATCGGGACCGCCGCCAGTACCTGTGCGAGTGCGCCGAGTGCGGAGGTCCGTTCAAGGACAATCGCCGGACCCAGCTCAATGCGCGCGGCATGGGTGGTCGGCGACGGAACGAAGAGGACTACCCGGCCCGGCACGGACGGTCGCTCCAACCGAAGAAGAGACCCGCATGAAGCGCCGCGACGTGAAGCCGTTGCTGCCGAGCCAGCAGGCAACGTTCGGCCTGTTCGACCAGCTGACCCGGAAGCCGGATCCGGCCCGCTCGATCGCGGCTGGGCGTGAGGGCTTGGCCCAGGCCTCAGCCGGGAAGGAAGAGTTGATCGCCAAGCTCGTCCCGATCGCGCGGGAGCTGGCCGACAAGGCGGGCCGAGCCGGCATCATCCCGGCCGACGTCCGCTACTACGGCGAGTTGCGGGGCCTCATCCCCAAGAGCAGTGACCAGCGGTTCCTGAGCTTCCTGCCCACCGTGATGCGCCGGGACGGGTTGGAACCGACGGGCGAGCGGCGCAGGAGCTTCATACTCAAGAGCCATGGAAATTCTCAGATGGTATACCGGAGGGCGGCATGATCCGCTCCTCGATTCCCAAGCCGGAGCCTATCGTCCCGAATCACGGATTGCGGGCCTTCATCCGCCGGCAACCGTGCATCTTGGCCGGCCGAACGCCCTGCGAATGCGACGGGTTTCTGCGGGAAGGCAACCGACTGGTCTCTGACTGTTGCCACGTCAAGACGCGGGGAGCCGGTGGCCGCGATGAGCACAATGTCTACCCCGGGTGCCGGCGGCACCACGGCGAACAGGAAGACGGGATCAAGTCCTTCGAGCGGAAGTACGGCGTCTGCCTGAAGGCCCTGGCCCATGAGTTCACGGAGCGGTATTTGGCCGAAACGGCCTGGCAGGACCGCTCGGCCTAACCCCCAGCACCGACACAGGAGCGCGACAATGGCAGCGGAGCACCAGTGGACCGAGAACGACAAGAAGGATTTCCGCGCTGAGTGTGGGCTACTAATCCGCAAGGCGAGGAAGCGGCGCGGACTGAATCAAACGAGGGTCGCCGAGATGGTTGGCATTTCTAGGGCGACATTCGGTTTCATCGAACTCGGCCAGCAGGTTCTCGCCATCGACGTAGCGTGGCGGATCGCCATTGCCCTGCGGGCCCCGCTGACGAGTCTGTGTCCTAAACCAATGAGCAAGGGAGATTGCGCCCGATGAAAGACCAGTGCCCCAATACGATTATTTGCGGTCGGAGCGGCAAGTTCTGGCTCCGCTGGCCCTGCCAGAAAAAGGCAGGGCACCGTGGTAACCATCGCAATGACGCCATCACTGCGGATAGTCCCGAGTGGACGAACGAGGATTCCCGTCTCTCGCAGACTCGGCCGCCTGAAGGCTCCGCATTTCGCAAGCCGCCCCGCGAGAAGATGGTGTGGATTGAGGTCCGCAATGAACGCACGAAGATGACGGCGAAGGTGCCCCTCAGGAACGTGGGCGAAAAGCATCGCGCCGCACTTCGCAAGGCGCATGAGGCTCTCTGCGACCTCATCTGCTCCGACAGCGCGGAATCACATTCGGTCCCCGCCTAACCCCCAGGAGGAGCGCGAGACATGGCAACGCAACTGATTTCAAAGCGCCGGAAGTTGGCGCTGGCACTCGACCGGTCGCTCCACGCGCTGGAGGATCTGGAGTGGCAGGATAGGCCCAAGGTGCTCCGCTGGGTGTGCGATGAGTACGGCATCGACCCGGCGAGGCTCCCATTGATCCGATGACGCCCGCCGCACGCGACGAAATCGAGGCGATTCGCACGGCGTTGGTGGCCCGTGGTGGCTACTGGACTGCCGAGTTTATCGAGAGCCTGCACGCCGCTGGCCTCCGGGCCGTGGCGCCGCAGGAGAAGCGGTACGAGCGCCGGAAGGTGTGGGGTAACGCTACTGGTGGCGGCTGTTCCGTGAGCATGGTGGCCGATGAGCGCAAGGGTGAGCGGCGGAAGGTTGATTGGACCGATGGCCTGATCTACAGGGGCCGCCACTATTGGGCGTTCAGGGAGGCCGAGGGCTGGGCCAAGATCAGTCGCAACCATGTTCCCGCTTCCGACCGCCGGTCCCTGCGGGAACCCGTGCCCGAGGGGACGAGCCGGGAAGGCAAGTGGATCGGCGAGGAGCGGCGACACGGGGAGGCGAATCGGCGGGTGAGGCCGTGGGAGGACAGTCACCGTGCTACCGGAAGAGGGTACTGGCGCCGGCCTAACGCTGGGACGAGTCATCTCTCCCGACTCGCATTAGAGTGGGGCGGGCTGGCGGGCCGCCGCTCCGGTGATGCGTACCCGGTCGCGCCCCCAGCGGCCCACGAGGCGGACACAGAGCCGTTCAGCGAGCGCTGCAAGGGCACATCGTTCTGGCCCAGCGGCAAAGAGCAGCAGGCGTTCTACAATTCTCTCGGCGATCAGGGAATGAAGCGGGAGATGACGGGAGCGCAGTGCGTCGCCCTCCGCGCCGCGTTCGCCCTGTTCGGCCCGCGCTACCTGAAGGCCAGGATCGACGCGCTCCGCGGCCAGCGCCACACGGCGGACACCCTGATTGTCGCCCTCGGGAGAGCCGGGCAATGAGCGGCGCGCAAGTGACCCAATCAGGGATGCTCGATATGCAGGTTTGTGTCCCGACCGAATGGGATGACGAAGCGGTCAAGGAGTTTGCCGACCGCGAGATCCTGGCCGGAACGACCCACGGCTGGCAGGTCGCCAGGCAGGGCCACGCCACTCTCGCAGGCGCCGATGAACGGGTGCCCTGCGCTCAACGGGAAGGATTCGTGCATGTCCGACTTGTCTGCTGATTCCCCCTCCGCCCCAACGCCGGGCAGCGCCGAGCCGTGGGTGATCTACAAGCCACGGGAAGAAATCTTCTGGCGAGCAGAGGGCATCGGCTACACCGGCCAACTACTCAACGCTGGCCTGTACACCGAGCAGCAGGCCAAGGCGCAGATTGCCGACTTCACGTCCGAGCGCGACGACTTGGCAATGCCGTTGAGCGAAGCCATGCGGGTAATCGCGACGGGTATTCCAGATGACGGAACGGTCAGGGGCCACCTTGCCGCGTCGGAGTCGGCCACGGTCGAGCGGCTGGCCCGGATGGCACCCGAGGAGATGGTGGACCTTATCCGGGAGGCGTGTCTCGCGGCCGAAAACTCCGCATGCAGTTATGAGCGCGGCAACCTTTGGGCATCGAAAGAATCCGACCGGGACAAGGAGACGCTTCAAGCGCAGATCCTCGCCGCCTTCGCCGCCAAGGACGCCGCCTTCGCCGCTGTGGCGCGGGAGCGGGACGAGGCGCGGGCGGACGCGATTCGGGAGACATGGCTGACAGCGGCGACGAAGGGCTGCCCACAGTGCGGTCCCGGCTTTCCCGGCTGGACTGATGGCGGTGACGAGCAGTTGCAGTGCGAGGCGTGCGGTCGCCAGCAATGGGCAGAGGCCGCCGCTCATTTCACCAAGGTCCACGCGAACCTGGCCGATACTTTCCCGGAGGCTCCGGCCCATGCCGACGCCTGAGAAACACTTTAACGGACTCTCGCCACAGGACGCGGAGATTCTGGCCCTGATCGCCGAGGAGTGTGCCGAGGTAATTCAGGCCGTGACCAAGATTCAGCGGCACGGGCTGGAGTCCCGCAACCCGCTCGACCCGGAAGCGGGCGACAATCGGCGCTTCCTCGCGAAGGAGGTCGGCCACCTTCGCCATGCTCTCAAGCGAGCGTGGGGCGCTGGAATCCTCAATGACGAGCTGGCCGACGAGTTTGAGGATGCCAAGGCCAAGACTATCGGAAGGTGGCTGCATCATGCCGACGCCTGAGCCACGCGACCCGCTGCCGATCCACGAAACGAGCGAGACGGGACGATGAGTGTCTACGTGGACGACATGGAAGCCCCATTCGGTCGGATGAAGATGTGCCATATGGTGGCCGACACTCGCGAGGAATTGCTGGCGATGGCTGACACGATCGGCGTGGCGCGAAAGTGGATTCAGAAGCCGGAGGGGCATCCCGTGGAAGTGCATTTCGATATTGCGCTGTCAAAGCGGGCGCTGGCGATTGCAGCCGGTGCCCAACTCGTCTCATTCCGCTGGGTTGGCTATCGCCAATACCGGCTCAAACAAGGTCTCCCGGTAACGCCCTATGCGGACTGGAACGGAAAACATGATGGCTGACCCGCTGCCGATCCAGGCCATGACGGACCTGCCGCCTGAGTTGCCGGAAGGTCACGTAGGTCCGTGGCAGGTGACTGAGCACGGCGTCAATTTCCCCTACACTGTGACCTTTCGGCTCGACTCCGGCACTGTTGCGGTTCGGATGCTGGACATGCTCAACCGTTATCACGCGGCCCTGTCGTCTGCCGAGTCCCGCCTCACCGCCGCCGAGGCACGGGCGGACGAGAGCCAGCGCATCACGGCCGACCTGTCGCGCCAGATTGAGGACTGCGGCACGCGGGGCGTCGGGTATCTGCACCGCATCGAGGCACTGACGGCCAAGCTCACCGCCGCCGAGCAGGCCGCCGCCGCGCTGACGCCACTGGCCCGGCTGGGGCTGTGGGCGCTCAAGAATGGTCTCAGTGTGCCGGGCACTCGCCAGTGGTACACGGAGGGCGCGGTTGCCGCAGAGGCTGAACGGCTCGGCGTTGGGGCGATGCAAGGCACCGTGACGCACTTCGACGGAATGCCCGAAGGCGTCGAGTGGTTCGAGGACTCACCCGCCACGGTGACTGCTCGGCTGCTGTTGTCCGCGTCCCCGAGCACGGGAAAGGAGGGAGTATGAGCTACGTCGAATGGACGCCCGAGATGGGCGAGATCAGCGGCATGGGCGGCGGCTACGAGGATACTTGCCGCGCAATGGTCAAGGCTGGCGTCGAATGGATGGAGGCGCACCCGGAAGCTGATCCGCAATTCCAAGGCTATCCGGGGATTTACGGGGTCATCACAGAGGAGAATCAGGCGGCGAAGGATCTTACTGCCGCAGTGATTGCAGCGGCCGAGCCCTTTGGTGCGACCGGCGCAATGCATCAGGCGACCATCGGCCACATCCTCGCGTTTCGTCGCCTCGGCGCGGAAGAATACTGCCGCTCACTTCGGGAGAGGGAGAGAAAAGATGCCTGACAGTCCGAAGGTTGGTGCTTGTCTTGGGTGCGGCCATATCCTGCCGCTCGCGGTGTGGCGCTCCGGAACTGATATCGGCGTCTGCTTTACCTGCCGAGACCTTACCGAGCCGAATCGCGGCGGCTGCTCGCCGTCCCGTGGCTGCTCCTGTAGCGCCGCACCCCCGAGCACGGAGGGGCGCCATGAGTAGGGACCTGGACGCCGAGGTGGCCGAGAAGGTCATGGGGTGGATCTGGCTGGTCGCCATCGTGCCCCACTACTCCTCGACGTGGAGCGGTATGGAACTGGTGGTCGAGCGCATGGCCGCGCTGGGGTGGGATTGCGAGATGCAGGTTTGCGAGGGGTTCGGCACGAGCGCTGAGTTCACCGCCCAACCTGATCGCAGGGCGATTCACAGTTCGGGTACGCTTCCCGAGTGCGTCTGCCGCGCCGCGTTGGCCGCCCTCGCCCCCGCCTCGGAGGCTCCGTGAGCGCACCATTCTTTGGACCGTGCCCATATCATGGCACCGAGTTTACGTCGGCTGGATCGTGCCCGACATGCGATAGCCAGAAGATGGCGAAGCCCCCGGAGCCGGTCGAGTGGAAGCCGCCAGTCGATGTGATCGGTGACCTGATTGCGCGACTCGACCCGGAAGGGTCGTCACTGGCCGCGCACCTGATCCAGCCCCCGACCCGCACCTACTACCAAGCCGACCTCGACGCCGCTTGTGCCGCGTCCCGCGCCGCCGCGATCCAGGAGTGCGCCGCCGACACGATCCTAGCTGCTAACCTGCTACTCGATCTGGGCTACGCGACCGACCCACGGCTGGAAGGCCTCGCGTTGAATGTTGTCGAGGTCTCCAAGGTCTTACGGTATGGGCCATCGACCTTCTCTGCCCCCAGGCCATCCCGAATCACATTGGAGCAGTCCCGAGCCGTGATCGCCGAGTATCGGTCCCGCCGCCCCGGGGGCGCCAATGGCTGAGACGGCGGTACGCGAGCGCCCGATCTTGTTCAGCTCGCCGATGGTCCGCGCCATTCTGGACGGCACCAAGACTCAGACGCGGCGGGTGGCCTTCAAAGACGATCCGAGAGACCACAATCCGTGGCTCTGCGAGGGCCGGTGGCAGGATGGAGACGAGATGCTGCGCTGCCCCTACGGCCAACCCGGCGATCATCTCTGGGTGCGGGAGAGCTTCTTCGACCACGGCGAAATTGAGCGCCAGCCTGTCGCGCTGGACGCCCGGATCGAATACAAGGCTGACCCGTGGGACCGTGAGGGCGACGGGGAAGCTGGCCCGTGGAAGCCGTCCATCCACATGCCCCGCTGGGCCTCGCGGCTCACACTGGAGATCACGGCGGTCCGAGTCGAGCGGCTGCAAGAGATCAGCGAGACGGATGCCCAAGCAGAGGGCATACACGGCTTGACCGACGAGGCGGTGTGCGAATATCAAAGGCAATTAGATCGGGCTGGTGATCCCGAGGTGCCACAAGTCAACAACCGCGACACGTTCCACTATTTGTGGGACTCCATCAACGCCAAGCGCGGCTTCGGCTGGGCGACGAATCCATGGGTCTGGGTCATCGAGTTCCGCGCCGTTGCCGCGCCGGAGGGGACCAATGGCTGAGCTGACGAAGTTCGAGCGGAACTATACCGCCATCGGTGGGACGTACTGGACGCTGAACGCGCGGAACAGTATTTCCACGCCCCGACCCGGCGGCAAGCGCCACGATGATCCGCCCCCCGTCCCGGTGTCCCCGGACGGGACAGGCCCTGAAGGAGGCACGCAATGAGCGGCCTGATCTGCATGTGGCTCGGCGGATTCCTCGCCGCGACCTGCTACGAGATGAACGACCCGACGATGGACAGTCACGCGAAATCGTTCGCGGCGGCAATGCTCTGGCCGATTGTTGCGCTCGTGGCGCTCTGGATCGCCATCGACAAGTGGGTGCGTCCGTGAGCGCGTGCGTGCCGGGCGGCCGGACGGCGGAACCGAAGAATGGAGAGGTGAAATGATCTACGAACTCCTCGCCTCCGTGCAGTCCGTGTCCCGGGACTGGCGGGCCGAGGCGGAGCGCCGGCGGAAGGTGGCGAAGTCCGATCCGGTCGCCGATGCCCTGGACTGGTGCGCCGGGGAGCTGGACACCCGCTGCGCAATGCTCAAGGCGGAGTGCGCCACCGTCTCAGTCGAGCAGTACGCCGCGGCGCATGGGATTGCGGAGCAGACGGTACGGAACTGGATCCACCAGGGGCAGCTGCCCGCCGAGCGCGCCGGTCGGGGCTACCGGATTGCCCCCAATGCCGTCCGGCTGGAGAAGGCGTCATGACCGAACCGTGGTCCTATGGCGTCGGGGAGATTCCGCACAAGGTGACGGTGCTGGAGCTCGCCACGCGGGGCCACCGGCTCTACCTGATATGGCGCGACCAGAAGAACTGGCGCTACCGCTCCCTCAAGAAAATGCTCCGGATGGCGAACGGTCGGATCCTGAAGGAGGTGGAACGGTGGGCCATCAAAGAAGCGGAGGCCAAGCACCAGGCGCTGCTCGGCAACCTGCCGGCTGTCGAGCGTCGCGCCGCGGCTCCGCTCACGATCGCCCAGGCGACCGTGCTGATGCAGGATCGGGATCGGGGCTGCTACCCGAAGGACACGCCGCATCGCCGGGAGGTGCTCCGGGCGATGACCGACATCACCCGGATCTGGGGCCCGGCACGGACGTTCGCCACGATCGGCAAAGCGGACATCCGGGAGCTCGGACGGCGGCGCGCCCGGGAACTTCGGAAAGAGGGGCACATCGGGGTCCGGGGCGCCGAGATCACGGTCGGCCGGCTCCTGGCGGTGGCGCAGTGGCTCCGCGATGAAGGGCACATCGAGGAGGGCCAGTGTCTACCGGAGTCCCAGTGGAAGAAGAAGCTGCGCGATGAGCTGGAAGCCCCAGAGCCCAAGCGGCCGCGCTACACGCTCGAGGAGATGCGGGCCCTGATTCGGAACGCGCCGAAGATCGAGCCCCGGTACGGCCTGCTGCTCACGTTGGGGGCCGAGCTCCGACTCGGCCAGGTGCGGAAACAACGCCGATCGGACGTTGACCTCGAGGCCGGGACCTTCACGGTGCGGGGCCGGGGGAAGAAGCGGGGCGCCGTCGTACACCTGACGACCGGACAGCTCATCATCGTGCAGGCCTGCCTGATCGATGGCTATCTCCGCGATCTCGAGAAGCTGGCCATCGATTACCCGCTTTTCCCCCAGGGACAACTCAAAGGCGGACGGAAGGGTGAAGGGGTGGCCAGGCCCGCGCAGGCGGACGCCGAGCCGGTGACCGGGACGGCCGTGCGGAAGTGGCACCGACTGAACGAGGTGGCCTGCCAGATCGAGCACGCAGATGGCCGCGGCCCCTACGGCATCCGGCGCCAGGCGGTCGATGCAACGGTGGAAGGCGGCGCGAGCCGGGATGAGCTGAAAGAGATCGGCGGGTGGTCGGATACGCAGGTGCCGGAACGCATCTACCGGGACCAGGAGAGCAAGACGGCAAGGGACGGAGCGAAGGTGATCCGGGCGAGGATTCGAGGGGAAGTGGCCGAGGTGCACCATGATCCGACGTAGACAACGGCGTAGACAGCCCCAAATGACACACAGTCGCGTCTACGCCGGATCACTGCAACTACCTAACACCACAAGGGGTTACGAAATGGGCCTGCGAAGATTTGAACTTCGGACCTCACGCTTATCAGACATAAGCGGGGAAAGCACTTTTGCCCCATCTGGCACACCGACATGGGGTTCCGCTAGCACGCCTGTTTCTGGCTCGGTACGCAGATATAAAGGAGGGTCCAAGTCAGCCGAAAAGGCGCCGAATTGTGCCCCCGGCGTAGACAAACGGCGTAGACATTCCACTTTGGCCCAATTCACCCCGATTGTTGCACGGGGAACGCTGGCATGACCCTCCCGAGCCAACGCCGGTTGCCGAACTACGGCCCCCGCATCCACGTCCCGCGCACCACGGACCGCCACGACCACACGCCGGGCCCGGAGGAGCAGGAGCGCCGGGTGCTCGATGTGCTGGCCAGCGGCACGTTCGGCGTGATGGAGATCGCGCGACGGTCGGATCTGTCGAGTCATGCCGCGGATGCTGCCTGCCGGCGGCTATCCCTCGCCCACCAGATCACCAGCGTCAATGGCTACACCTGGAGGCGGGTATGACCACCTCCCTCAAGCTGGCCCGCGAGCTGTCGCTCCCGCTCGATGCGGTCACGCAGACCTTGGCCGCGATCGGCCGCAAAGGCGCCGGCAAGACCTACCTGGCCCAGCTGCTCGCGGAGCAGATGCTGGACGCCGGCGCCCAGGTCATCGTGATCGATCCGGTCGGGAATTGGTGGTCCCTCCGTGTCGCGGCCGATGGGAAGGGCAAGGGCAAAGACATCTTCGTCCTCGGTGGGGAGCACGGCGACGTACCGCTGACTCCGGAGTCGGGCGCCAAGGTGGCCCGGTTCCTGGTCGAGAAGCGGGTGTCGGCCGTGCTTGACCTCTCGCCATTTCGAGAGGGTGAGCGGAAGCGGTTCGCCGCGGCCTTCGCCGAGGAATTCTTCCACCTCAAGAAGACCCAGCGGTCGGCCGTGCACCTGGTCGTGGAAGAGTCGCAGAAGTTCATCCCGCAGCGGACGGGCCCAGACGAGGCGCGGATGCTGGGGGCGTTCGAGAACATCATCCGACTGGGCCGGAACTACGGGGTCGGCGCCACGCTGGTCACCCAGCGGCCGCAATCGGTTAACAAGGAGGTGCTCTCGCAGGTCGAGTGCCTCTGCGTCCTGCAGGTCAACGGCACCCACGAGCGGAAGGCGCTCGATGAGTGGGTCCAGGAGGCCGGCGCCGATCGCAAACTGGTCGGTGAGCTCCCCGGCTTGGCCCAAGCCGAAGGCTACGTCTGGTCGCCGTCCTGGCTCCGGATCTTCCAGCGGGTGCACTTCGCCAAGAAGACCACCTTCGACGCCTCAGCGACCCCGGAGGTCGGCAAAGCTGCAAAGGCCGCCACGCTGGCTAAGGTCGACGTCGAGGCGCTGCGCACCGATCTGGCCGAGGTCGTCAAGACAGCCGAGCAGGACGATCCCAAGGCCCTGCGCCGGCGAATTGCTGAGCTCGAGCGGGATGTTCGGCAGAAGGCGGCGGCGGCCTCCCCTGCCCCGTTATCTGTCAAGCCAGATATACGGGAAGTCCCGATGCTCACGGCTGAGGAGCGTGCGGCCGTGGAGCAGCTCTCGGCGCACCTCGAATCGAATACCGCCGTGGCCCGCCAGCTCGTGGCGGACAACGCCGAGTCGGTAAGCCGCTTTGAGAGCGCGTTCGCGCGCCTCCTGAAGCCACCAGTGATTCTGGCAGGAAACTTCTCGAGGGAGACGCACCGCGTCCCGCCTCAAACGAGGGCGGCAATCCGGAAGACTGCCATTCCGATGGCCCGGAAGGCGAGCCTTGGGGGGGTGTCGGGCGTCGAGCAGCGCATCCTCGATGCCTTGGCCGAGCTCGAGGCGCTGGGATCGGAGAACCCAGAGAAGGAACTGGTGGCGCTACTCGCCGGGTACAGCAACCTCGCCAGCAAAGGCTTCGCGAACGCCATCAGCGGATTGAAGACTGCGGGCGCGATCACCTACCCCGCTCCAGGCGTCGTCGCGCTCACCGATCATGGCCGCGACAACGCCAACGCAGTCGCGGCGCCACGATCCACCCAGGAGCTGCAGGCACGGTTGCTCGCGGTCCTCGGCGGGGCCTCGGAGAAGATCCTCCGTCCGATTATCGAGGCCTACCCTGACTCCCTGGAAAAGACCACGGTCGCCGCGGCAGCCGGGTACGGCAATCTCGCCTCGAAGGGATTTGCCAACGCCGTCAGCCGACTCCGGACCCTTGGCTTCATCGACTACCCGTCCACCGGCCGAGTCGTCGCTAAGCCCGTGCTCTTCCTGGAGGCCCGGCGATGACCTGGATACGATGGGATGTGGCGACGCCACGGTCTGAAGTCGTGCTGTTCCTGGCCGACCGGCTCAAGATCCAGCAGGCCCACGCGCTGGGCCACTACAACGCGATGTGCTGCGCCTTTGGGGAGCACCGGCAGGATGGCCGGATCGATCAGGTGCCCGACATCGCGCTCGAATCGTGGGCCCTCTGGCGCGGCAAGGAAGGCCAGTTCGCCAAGGCCATGCGCGAATGGTGCCCCGATGGCGACCTCCGCGGCTGGTGGCGTCAGGAGAAACTTCTGGCCCGCCGGGAGCAAGACAAAAAGAAGCCGTCAGGGAGTCGACCCCCCATAAAACCCCCAGAAGTTGTTGAGGGAAAAATGGGGGAAAAGTGGGGGAAAAGTGAAGCGAAAGTGGGGGCTACGGACGGTACGAACGAACGAACGAACGTTCCTGCTGCTGCCGTGGATGAGTTGGTCGGACGGATTTTCGGACAGCCGGACCGCCATGCGGTGGTCGAATGGTTCGAGAAACTCCCGGCCAGCACGGATCAGGATACCTGGGCCCGCCGGTTCCTGATGTGGCTGGAGGGTGTTGACCGGCCGGAAGGCCGTCCCTGTTCGGTGGCCTCGCTGTGTAAGGCGCTGGCGGACTTCCCGCTGATCGAGGATCGGAGTCTCAGCCCTGAGTTTCTGGCCGGCTGCATCAGACGGGCGGAGCGGGTGCTGGCGAAAGTGACCGCGTTGGATGGATCGAGTTGGACTGCCGCACCACCGAAAGGCGAGGTCGCCGCATGAGCGTCATCAACCGGTTGGACTGGGAAGGCTTCGTGGCGCAGGCCAAGCGCCTCCACGCCGCCCACGGCTGGAACCTCGAGCACCCGGCCAGTGAGCAGCGGATGAATGTCTACTGGGACGCGCTCCGATTTCTCTGCACGACGGCGGAACTGGCCCGGGCCGTGGATCGGTGCCTCTACGATCTCGACCATTTCCCGACTCTGGCTGAATTGCGGCAATCAATCCATGACCAACGCCGGCAGCCACCGAAGCGGGAGCCGTTGAAAGGCGCGCCGATCGCGACTATCGCGGCTGGACCCGTGAAGCCGGGCTTCCTCCAATTCGTGGAGATGCGCCGGCAGATCCAGGGGAAATGCTTTGCGCTGCCGCCGGACGAACCTGGCGACGCGCGGGAACCGGAGCCTGCGGCATGACCGACCAGCTCCCGCTCACCCAGGTGGCGTGATGGCTAACCTCGCGCGCATGATCGACTGCCTCGGTGGCCCGCTCAACGGCCAGCAGATCTGGGACGACGGGCGGCGGACCGTCCAGATCGAACGGGTCGCGAGCAGTGGGCCGATCCGCTTCGAGAAGCACAATTACGAACGGAGCGGGGATCTCCTGCTCTATGTCGGGAGGGGGCGATGAAACTCTCCGAGGTTCGCGATCTGTGCGAGGTAGTGATTACCAGAGAGGTCGAAATTGCCGACCATCAGGCCAGCGACCCCGCGGTCAAGGAATGGGTCGAGCGGTTCTTCCGCGGCGACTTTCTTGAGCCACCACCGGAGCCCCACCGTTGACCGACTCGGACCGGAGGGTGATATTGGCTGCAGACAACCAGAAGTGCGCCCCGGTGGCCCTCCCTGCAACGACAGCGGGGAGGGCCACTCGTCTATCGACCAAGGTTGTCTGTCCCCACTGCCAGGGTGATCTGATGGTGATTCCGTCGCTCGTGATCGCCACGGCCAAGCCGCTCGCGTCCCTCTCCGACGCGAAGAGCGGCCGCGGTGTGCGGTGTGGCAAGTGCGGCCGATCGTCGGAGGTCACCGAATACCGCCTGCCGAAGTCCGCGTGACTGACACGAAGCCGCTCCCTCCCAAACAGGCTCGCTTTGTCGAGCTCTATGTCGTTGACCTGAACGCGTCTAAGGCGTACAGGGAGGCGTACAACTGCACGGACAAGGTGGCGGAGACCAACGGGCCGAGGCTGCTGGGGAATGCTCGGGTCGCAGAAGCGATCAAAGTCGCCAATCTCGCCCGTTCCGAACGCACCGGAATCACGGCTGACGAGGTGATCAGGGATCTGATTGCGATCGTGCGCACCGACCGGAACGAGTTGGTAGAGAATCAGTTAGTGCCCTGCCGCTACTGCTACGGCAAAGACTTTAAGTACCAGTTCACGCCGCGGGAGCTCGATCGGGTGAAAGAGGCCTACGACACCAAGGCCACGAAGAAGACCCCGGACTTCGATAGCCAGGGGGGTGTCGGCTACACGATCAAGAAGGCGCCCAACCCAGCCTGCCCAGAGTGCTTCGGTGATGGCATCCACCGGGTGGTGCTCAAGGACAGCCGCCGGTTGTCACCCGGCGCAAAGCTGGTCTACTCTGGGGTGAAGGAGACGAAGGACGGCTTCGAGATGAAGATGGAGTCCCGCGAGTTTGCCTGGTCGCTGCTGGCCAAGCACCTCGGCATCGGGGAGCCGAAGACCGAGGCGCCTGAAGATGCCGAGGAACGGGCACGGCTGATTCAGGCCGAGCTCGATGCCATGGATCAGAGCGTGGCGAAGGCCGCATGACCACCGCTGCCCAGCCCCGGCTCCTCAACCCTCGATGGGATCAGCTCCGGCACCATGCGAAGCAGCGAGCCTATTTCGACTGTCAGGCGCTGGTCACGGTCGTACCGGCTGGCCGCCGATCGGGCAAGAGCGAGATCGCCAAGCGAAGGGTGTCGAAGCGGTCCCTGCGGGGCACCAAGCACGACAACCCCAGGTTCTTCGCCGCGGCGCCGACCCGAGACCAAGCGAAGCGGATCTTCTGGAAAGACCTGAAGCGGATGATCCCGAAAGACGCCATGCGCGGCCGGCCGAGCGAGACCGAACTGGTCATCCCGCTCTGGCACGGGGGCGAGCTCTGTGTGATCGGGATGGACAAGCCGGAGCGGATGGAGGGTTCACCGTGGGATGGTGGGATCCTCGACGAGTACGGGAACATGAAGCCTGAGGCTTGGGGCGAGAATGTCCAGCCGGCGCTGGCCGATCGCAACGGCTGGTGTGACATGATCGGCGTGCCGGAGGGTCGCAACCACTACTACGATGTTGCCGAGCAGGCTAAGGCCTTGATGCTCAGCAATCCCGCGGAGTGGGCGCACTTCCACTGGGTCAGTGCCGACATCCTGCCACCCGAGAAGATTGCTCAGGCCAAGCGAGATCTCGACCTTCTGACCTTTCAGCAGGAGTACGAGGCCAGCTTCGTCAACTTCAGCGGCCGGGCCTACTACTGCTTCGGCGATCGCAACAAGGGCGCCCTCCGGAAGCTCTACAACCCCCGGGCCACACTGATCATCTGCCTCGACTTCAACGTGGAGCCCGGTGTCGCCGCGGTCTGCCAGGAGCTGATGCTGCCGGTCGGTGGGATCGGCACCGCCGCGATCGGCGAGGTCTGGATCGACAACAACTCGAACACACCCGCTGTCTGCCGCCGGCTGCTGCTCGACTGGGGTGCACACGAGGGTCGGGTCGAGGTGTATGGCGACTCCACCGGTGGTGCCCGCGGGACCGCAAAGGTGCAGGGCTCCGACTGGGACATCGCCAAGGATCTGCTCAAGAACGGCGCCGGCGAGTTCCAGGGGTTCGGCCAGCGGGTCTCCTTCCATGTGAAGTCGGCCAACCCTGCCGAGCGGGCCCGGGTCAACGCGGTCAACAGCCGCACCCTTTCCGGTGATGGCACGATCCGGTTGATGGTCGACGCCCAATTCGCGCCGCACCTCGCCAAGGATCTGGACGGTGTGGCGCTGCTCAAAGGTGGCTCCGGTGAGATCGACAAGAAGAAGGACCCGAAGCTGACGCACATCTCGGACGCGATCGGTTACTACATCGACTACCGGTTCCCGGTGGTTCAACAGGGCCAGTACGGCTCCTCTCAATTCAGGGTGTAACCATGGCCACTGCCCTCCAGCCAGGCGTGACGACTACGACTCCGGCAGCGACCACCGAACCGCCTCCGGTCGATACCAACAACCCGGCCTTCCTCACACCGGCCTACCTGCGCATGAAGGCGAAGTACCAGCGCTGCCGGGACTTGATGGAGGGTGTGGACGCGATCCGCGCCGGCGAGGACATCTACCTGAAGCAGCTCGAGGGCGAGTCGGACGAGTCCTATGCGTTCCGGGTCATGATCGGGGCCCTGCACAATGGCTTCGCCCGCACCGTGGTGGCCACAGTCGGCATGATTCTGCTGGAAGAGATCGAGCTCGAGGACATGCCGCAGGAACTGGAAGATCTCTGGGAGAACGCCGATGCGGGCGGCACCCACGGCATGGTGCTGACCAGCGACCTGATTCTGAACTCGGTTGTCGATGGGCACGCGGGCCTGTTTGTGGACTGCCCCGATCCGGATGACCCGACGATTGACCGCTCGAATGCCTCCGCCGCGGCGGAGCCCGGCGCCGAGCTGAGCTCGGACGATGAGGAAGCGCTCGGGATTCGGCCCTACTTCATCCTGGTCAAGGCTGATGAAGTGATCCTCCCGCTGTATCAGAAGATCAACGGCCAGAAGACGCTGGTCCTGTTCATTCGTCAGGAGACTACCACGGAACGGGTTGGGGACTTCGGGGTGCAGTCCGTGGTGTACTACCGCATTTATTCGCTGGAGAAGAGCACCGTGCAGTACCAGTCCTGGCGGCTGCTGCCCGGCGAGTCCAGGCCCACGTTGTTTAAAGCTAAGAAGGCCATGCGTGTGATCAAACGGATCCCGTGGTCCCCGCTCCGGTCTGGCCGGAAGAAGAGCGACCAGGAGACGGCGCCGCCGCTGCTCGACCTGGCCGACCTCAACATCCAGCACCACCAGGTCCAGACGAACATCCTGAGCCTCGAGAGCCTGGCGGAGATTCCGACTTTGGTCCGAATCGGCGCTGTACCCGACGATGAGGGCGACTACCCGCCGATCACCTTGGGGCCGCGGAATACTATTGAGGTACCCTACCCTCAGGACGGGCAGGCTATAGCTCCGCAGCCGGTGTACTGGCTCTCTCCGCCAATCGAGGTTCTTACCGATTCGATGAAAACCCTTGAGGACACGAAGAAGGCGATGGCCGAGGCCGGCGCTGCGTTCCTCAATCCGAACACTGCGGTTGCTGAGACGGCCACCGGTCGATCGATCGACAGCATGGCCCAGAACGCCTCGGTCAAGACCGTCGGGAGAGCTACTCAGGACTGCCTCGAGCTCGCCTTCCAGTACGCGGCCGAGTTCCTCGGGATCGAGGCTGGCAGTGTAAAAATCAACATGGACTTCGAGGCCAAGGGCATCGACCCAGCCTATCTGGCGGTGCTGGTGACCGCCTACTCTGAAGGTGTCTTCCCGGCAGATGCCCTGCTCTACGCCCTCAAGACCGGGGAGCTGCCGCCGGAGTTTGCCCCAGAGCAGGAGGCGCTACTGCTGGTGACCAAGCAGCGGCAGGAGGCGGATGCGCAGGATCTGGCCAACAAGAAGGCCGCGGCCGCCCTCGCAGCGGCCGGCGGTCAGCCGCCGAAACTGCCGGTTGCGGCATAACTACTCGAAAGGGGATTCCCATGAAGAACAAGGCAGACCAGGCCCACAATGTTGTCCACGTCGTGCGCCACGCCTATCGGGGCAAGTACACCACCCACAGTCTCTACCGGAACAACGCGCCCTTTCTGGTGCCCAATATTGACGAGTGTGTCCTGAGCCGGCGCCAGGCCTACACCTTGGCCGAGATGTTCAACGGCACGATACCCTGGCCCAGGCGCAAGGCTGCATGAGCCGGCCCCACCAGGACGAGTCGAGGGATTGCTGGTGCCGGCCTGAGATTCTACAAGTCTGCCCGGAAGACCCGGATATCGATGATGACCAGCACTTCCTGAGGGTGGATGGGGTCGAGGGGCATGATGCGGACTGCTGGCGTTGCGCTGGCAGTGGAGTCGTGCCATTCTATGATGAAGATCGCGCCTGTATCGTCGTCCATCGATCCGACGATCCGGCCGACCCGGTCCAATTTGACGCAGGCCACCCGAAGCCACCGGAGCTCGCCCGATGACCTTCGACCCCCGCACGCATCTCCTCATGGAAATGCCCCCGTTTGACGATCGGGTGATCGACCAGATGAAGCCGGGGCAACGCCGGCACACCGGCGGGGTCATCTACCTCAAGTCCGCGGATGGTTCGATGACGATTGCCGCGGATGCCGTATTCGGGGAGTTCCTCAGGGCGAGGTATCACGGCCCCAACCCCTTCCGGGGCCAACAGGACATGGTGAACCAGAACCCGCGTCGACCATGGATTGGCCCCTCGAAGTTCCGGCCGCGCCGCGCCCGGCGCATGGCGGGAAAATGAGGCTGCGCAAGCGGTGGCGCTCCCGGCATAGCCAGGTGACGGTCGATCTGGGCCTCGACAAGCCGTTCCCCGATTGGGTGGCCGGTGAGACGATCACGCTGACGCTTCCGCGCGGCGAAGCATGGGCCGACCAAGCCGCATTGAACCGCATCGACTTCTCGCAGGGTTGGGTCAAGTTGTTCCCGCGCCCGGGAACGTTCCGTCGTCGGCGGCATCGCCGTATGGCGGGCAAGTGAGCGGCGACTGGCTGCGTCCCGGCCTGATGGTGTCGAGGGATGGCGGGCCGTGGCTGATTGGTGAGCCGGATGGAACTCCGCGACTGGCCACACCTGAAGAACTGAGCAGGGTCGGTGCCCGGCTGACCGTCGACTACACCACAACCACACCGACCGTCATGAGGGGCCAATGATCGGACTGAAGGTCGGCGACCTGCAGACCTGGACTGGTGACCAGCTGCTGGAGTTGGGCCTGATCCCCAGCGGTCAGAAGCCAGCGGCGGGATTGGTCCGCATTGTCGAGGTCACCCCGACCACCATCACGGTACGTGCTGAGCCAGTGCCGAAGAAAGCGTGGTGGCGGAAGTGAGCCCCACCGAGATCCTGTTCCGGCGCCGCCTCGAGCGGAGAGCCAGCCAGCTCTCCCCCGAACTGCGCCAGTCCATCCTCAGGGCCTTCAACAAGCTCAGGGCCTCGGTCAGCGAGACCCAGCTCGAGCAGATCATCCGGAGCCAGCAGATCGAGCTGATCTTCGAGGGCCCGCTGTCTGCTCAGGTACTGGACCAGGCATTCGCGGCATCCCAGAAGACCCTGCGCAACGGAGTCGAGCAGGCCGCCGAATCCGTCACCCGGACGCTGCCGGCGTCGGCGCGTGGCATCGCCTTCAATGTCCTCAGCCCCGATGTCGTGGTAGCTATCCGGGAGCTCGATACCGCGGTCATCGGTGGGCTCAAGGATGGGGTGCGCGAGGTCGTCCGGGCCTACGTGGAGCAGGGTCTCCGCGCTGGGGTCAACCCGCGGGAAGTTGCCCGGCAGCTGCGCAGCGTAATTGGCCTGGCGCCCAACCAGCTGTCCTACGTGGAGAACTTCCGTCAGGAGCTGCTCGACGGGGATCTCTCGGCCCTCGAGCGGACGCTGCTGGACAAGCGCTCGGTGGGCACGATCAGGAAGGCCTTCGCCGGGAACGGCCTGAGCGAGGGCCAGATCGACAAGATGACCGAGGCGTACCGCCAGAGCTGGATCGCCACGAATGCCGAGACGAATGCCCGGACCGCGGCGCTGGACGCCAATCGGCTAGCTGAACATTTGGGCTACAAGAACGCGGTGGATCAGGGGTTCCTTGACGGGGGTACTCTTACGAAGCGGTGGTCTGGTGTCCTGGACGACCGGGAACGGGAAAGCCACGTCCTGATGCAGGGCAACACGGTGCCATGGGATGGCAACTTCTCGAACGGGCAGTTCTTGCCTGGCGACACCGAATACAACTGCCGCTGCATCCCGATTTACGAGACCAACGGTCAGGTCAGGCCAGGTGATGGCGACCTGTCGGCGCTAGTTGCCGCTTGACGATTCGCGCATGATTGCCTAGAATCGTTCATCGCAGGACAATCTTGATGTGGTCCGGCGCTCGGATCTGGGGAAACCCGGAGGCCGAGCGTTTGTCGTTTCCGGGGTGTCGCTCACCATCCCTCGATGCGAGGTTCGCTTGGCGCTGCCGGTCTTTGACAAAGAAGAAGACGTTCCCGAGGCCTTCAAGGCGATCTACGAGGAACGGGACGGCAAATGGCACCCGAAGGCCACCGAGGTGCCGGATGTCTCCAAGCTCGAGGCCACGCTCCAGAAAGAGCGCGACGACCGGAAGGAAGCCGACAAGCGGGCGAAGAAGGCCGAGGAAGACCTCGCCGCGCTGAAGCTGACCAAGAAGGCCAAGGAAAACGGAGTCACCGATCAGCAACTGCAGGAGATCAGGGACGCCGAAGCGCTGGCTCGGAAGCCGATTCTCGATGAGAACGAGCAGCTGAAGGCCGAGAATCTGAAGGTCACACTGGTCGACCATGTCCGGTACCTGGCCCTGAATTTCGGGGTCATGATCGACCGGATTGACAAGGCGATGAAGGATCTGGCGCCCGGCCCGAATGGTCGAATCGACCGGACCGAGGACAAGAAGGGGTTTCTGGTTCGTGATGCCGCGGGAAAGGTGACCGCTGAGACGGTCGAGGACTTCCTCAAGATCACGTACAAGAAGGAATGCCCCTTCTTCTACAAAGGGTCAGGCGCTGGCGGCAGTGGTGCCGGCGGGTCGGACGGTGACGCCGAAGAAGCACCGGCTACGAACAGCGCCGTGATGGCGCGCCGGAACGCTGATATCGCCGGCGCCTTGTAAACGGATGATCCAGCCCGCGATGGGCTGATCTGATAGCAGCGCCAGGCGCGAGGCCTGGCAACCGAATGGCGGAGCGCGAGGCTCCGCAGACATAGACACAACGACCCGATCGGCGCGATGCCCATCGGTGATCGGCTTTGGCGCGATGCCGGGGTGTGGCCTTTCAGATGGTCCCGCATACGGGACCCTGAGGCCGTGCCCCGGCTTTTTGCAGTTGGATCACTCACAAGAGGATGGATCGCCATGGCACTCGTCACTCGGGTTGCTCAGTGCAGCATGGACGCCTCGCAGGGCATGTTCGCGCCCTCGATCACCGGCAATCTGTACGCCGGCGAAGCCCTGGACGTCGGCGCGGCCTGCTACATCAAGGCCGCGGACGGCAAGGTCTACATGTCGAACGGCACCGCGGCCAATGAAGCCGCCAAGTTCGACGGATTCACCGCCCGGGCCTGCGCGATCGGCGAACCGGTCACGCTGTTCGGCATCGGCGCCCGGTTCCGGTACGGGTCCGGCCTGACCATCGGGGCCAGCTACTTCGTGGCCGCGACCGCAGGCCGCCTGGATACCGCGGCCACCACCGGCGGCCTCGTCGCCATCGCGCGTGCCCTCAGCGCGACCGACATCCGCGTCATCCTCAACGCGGCCTAACGGCGGCCCAACCGGAGTCCTTTCTCCATGGCACAGAAGACCGGCACTCTCGACATCAGTTCCCTGCTCGCCGTCAATTTCCAGTCGGCGGTCAAGTTCGGCCTGTCCACGATCGAGGAAGTTCTCGCGGCGGACAATGCCAACTACAACGCCATGGTCCAGCAGATGCTGACGGACCTGTGCGCGGTCAGTCAGGACCGGCAGCGGATCTCCGGCAGCTCGATCGGCGGCGACTCGCAGGAAGTGGATGAGTTCTCCCGGGCGCCGACCCAGAAGGATGCCCCTGGCGTCCTGATCGGGTTCCCGCTGCAGAAGTTCCACTTCGCCGTGGGCTTCACCAAGCAGTTCGAGAAGAAGGCGACCCCGGCGGATTACGCCATCGCCCAGCAGGCGCAGCAGAAGGCCGACCTGCGCCGGATCCGGTATCAGCTGCAGAAGGCCATCTACACCCCCACCAACTACACCTTCGTCGACCTCAACGTCGACAAGGCCAGTCTGGCGGTGAAGGCCTTCATCAACGCCGACTCGTCCAACATCCAGGACGGGCCGAACGGCGAGGCCTACGACGGCACGTCGCACACCCATTACGACGCCAATGCCACACTGACCGCGGCCGTGCTCCAAGCCTCGATCAACGATGTCGTGGAGCACGGGTTCGGTGGGGCCGTCAAGGTGTTCATCAACGTGGCCGATGCCGCCGCCGTGGCGGCGCTGACCGGCTTCTCGGCCTACATCGACCCCCGGTTCTCACTGAACGCCAACGCCAACCAGCCGAATCAGGAACGGGCCAACCCGGCCCGGATGGACAACCGCGCGATCGGCATCTTCGGCCAGGCGGAAGTCTGGACCAAGCCGTGGGCGATCGCGAACTACGCCTTCGTCACCGACACCGCGGATCCCCGGAAGCCGCTGGTCATGCGGACCGATCCGGACAGCGCTGGCCTGCACCTCGAGGCCACTATTGAGTCCTTCCCGCTCCGCGCCGAATACTACGAGCACATGTTCGGCATCGGGGTCTGGAACCGCCTCAACGGTGGCGTCCTCCAGTTCAATAACGCCAGCTACTCGGCGCCGACCTTCACCCTGTAACCCAGCCGCTCACCCGCCCTCGTGGCAGGTGGGCCTTCGGGCTTTCTGGAGACTCGACTCATGGCAAAGGCAAAGCGCGACGGCGGGTTGTACTACATCGACGAGACCGCGGTCGATGCCGAGGGCAAGGCGATCGCAGACGCGCCCGCGAAGGGCCCGGACACCGATCCGAGCAAGCAGCCGGGCGCCTTGGGCGCTCCGTCATACGCCGACCAGGTCGGCCTGGCCATCGCCGGCGCGCTGAAGAGCGCGGCCGCCGGCGTGACCCTGGTCCCGGCTCCCCCAGCGCCCGATGCGGGCTCCAGCGGAGTCAGTGACGCCAAGAAGTATCCGACCCTGGCCGATCTGCCGGCCGCGGTGGCCGATCTCCCGACTGCGGCCGATGTCAGGGCCATGCAGGCCGGCGACAACCGGACCGGCGCCGTGGCCATCTACGAGGCCCGGCTGGCCGAGCTCGATCAGTAGGCCACCGTGCCGCTGACGCTCGACAACGACCCGGGTTCGGCGACGGCCAACGCCTACGCCGATGTGGCCGCCGCTGATCTGGCGGCACAGTACCGGGTCGGTGTCGTCGGCACCAACTGGTTGGCCCTGACCAGTGATCAGAAGATCCAGGCGCTGGTCACCGGTGCCCAGGATATCGACTCGCTCGGTGAGACCCGCGAAGACGGCTACTTGATCGACTTCGAGGGCGACAAGACGAGCGAGGACCAGGCGCTGGAGTTCCCCCGCGACGGGGAGACCGAGGTTCCGGTCAACATCGTGAAGTCAAACATTGAGCTGGCCTTCAGTTACTCCAGCGCCTTTGAGGTGGGAGCCACGGTCGATGTCCTCAGCCCGGATCCCACCGCGGCCCGGGTGAAGCGGAAGAAGATCGATGTGCTGGAGACCGAGTACTTCGAGCCAGGCGCCAGTGGGACCGCGCTCGAGCGGTTGCCCGGCATCGTCCAGCGGTGGTTGCAACCGTTCCTGACCTACACGCTGATCGCGGGCCAGTGGGGCTCGGCGACCGTGACTCGCGGCTCGTAGCCCACACACCGGGGCTCCCGGTGCTCACTCCGGAGGCTGTATGCGGTTTGCTCGACTTACCCTGCTCTTCCTCGCCCTGCTCTTCGTGATCGCCATCCCCGTGGTGGCGTTTGCCGCCGTCGTCGCCCAGGCCGATAGCACCGTCATCCACGTCGCCAGCGGGGTGACGTTCGCCGTCCTCTGGGCGAAGCTCGCCGCTCCCCTCGGTGCTCTGCTCACTTCCGGGATCCTCTGGTTCTTCAACAAGGTGATCCAGTGGCGCCTCATCGCTGAAATGAGCGCCGGCGCCAAGACCACGCTCTATCTGATCATCGGTGGTATCGCGGCCACGCTGCTGCCGGGGATTCCGGCCGACGCCGCGCAGTGGGGTGGGCAGACGGCTTACGGTGTCGGAAGTGCCGTCATCGTCTGGCTGGGCTTCAAGATCGGCCACAACACAGCCAGTCCGGCGCCGAAGAGCTGATCATCGGATGCTCTCCGCCCTCCTGTTCCGGATACTGACCATGGGACTGATCTCGCTCTCGGGACGCCCCATGATCGTGGTGCCGCGCCAGGTTCCGCCGCGGCCTCCGGTCGTCGCGGCGGCGGGAGGCGGAGGAGCATTCGGCAATTTGTTCAATGCCAGCTTCGCGGATGGCCTGTTCGATGGGCTGAGTCTGACGAATCCGGGATTCTGCTCGATTGTGGCCGACGCGGATTCACCGAGCGGCAAAGCGTTTCAGTGGGATGTGCCGACCAACACGGGCGACAGCGGCGCGCGCGGTGATGCGGTCCTGGTCGGTGGACCGTTTCCGGATCTCTGGGCGGTGTTCGGTCTGAAGATCATTACGCAGCCGAATGTCGGCGGCGTGAAGACCCAGAAGATGTGCATTCTGCGCAACGAGGGATCAGTCCCGAACCTGACGTGCGAGCTGAACCAGATCGACGATGACATGATCGTCAGTCTGCTCTTCACCGAATCTGGCAATCGGGTGATTGCCCTCATGGGGTCCATCGCCGCGAAGGTCGGGACCAGGAACCTGGTCAAGATCCGCCATCAGGCTCTCGGCGTCGGCCTCGGCACCCGGATCACAGTCGGCTACAACGGTGTCAACAATGTATTCCAGTACACCAGCCCAAACGACTGCGCCTGCATCCCGGATCAGGTCTCGTTCGGCGGGACCCTGAATGCCAACAGCGGCGCCTCGAAGTCACGGTACGACAGCATTTCGATCGGGACGGTCGATACCGGTTGGCCTCTCTAATGGGATTCGGCTCATGAATCGCTCCCTCTTCCGCCCACTCGCCTGGCTGCTCCTCGGCCTCGCCGCCTTTGCGGTCCCGCTCCGCGCCCAGCAGAAGCCGGACACCACCACGACGACTGTCGTGAAGAATGATTCGGTGCAGAAAACGGCTCCAATATGGGTGCCGACCACGACGATCACGACGCTCATAAAGATCGTCGTTCATGACACAGTGCCGACGAAGCCGCCGGTCGCCGTGCTCACGGTCAGCCCCAAGACAGTCAGCGCCGTGATCAGCGGCAACTTCGTGCAGTTCACTGCGACGGGTGCGAGCTCGGTCACCTGGACCGCCACTGGTGGGCCGGTGAGCGCGACCGGCCTCTACTGGCCCGGCAAGACGGCGGGCACCTATCGAGTGATCGCATCGAGCGGGAAGCTGGCCGATACCGCCACTGTCACGATCACCGGCGCGGTCACGCCCCCGCCGGTCGATACCACCAAGCTGCCGCCGAGTACGGGCACCGGCAACCTGTTCAATGTGACGTTCGAGGACGGGTCGTTCGGCGGGATGACCCAGGTGACCCACGCCAGCATCGCCACCTCAGGCTGCTACAGCGGGTCGAAGTGCCTGGACTTCAATCTGACCGGCAACGATGGCTCGGCCTACGTGGACCTTGGTAGCGGGCGGCCGGATGTCTACGTGTCGTTCGCGGTCAAGGTGATCACCCCACCGACCGGCGGCCCTCATACGCCGAACGTGTTCACCCAGAAGATGGTGATTTTCCGGAACACCGGGAATGCGCCCAATCAGTTCGGGGAGATGAACCAGATCCAGGGCAACTGGATCTGGAGCTGGCTGTTCTCGCTGACCAACAGCCCCAACTACGACATCGGTGCGCTTGGGAGCCCCAGCGCCGCGGGCTGGCACACGTTCAAGATGCATCTGCATTGTGCCTCGCCGGCCACCATAACGTGGGGTAAGGATGGCGTCGAGAGCGTGGCCACCCTGACGAACCCCGGCGGACCCTGCGCGGGCCCGGTGACGCAGATGACGTTCGGCGGCCCGAACAACGACCTCGGTCCGAGCCACTTCCAGTTCGACAACATCCACATCGGGACCGTGGATCCCGGCTGGCCCTAAATGCCCTATCGGTCCTTTGACGCCCAGCTCACGGCGGCGTCAAACCCGATCTGTAACAAGCCGCCCGGGACCTCGATCGACGACATCCTGACGGCGGTGCTCCCATGTGACAACGGGGGCGCGGGGACGGTGACCGGACCGGCGGGCTGGAGCCATGTGACGGGCTCGCCGCTCAACTCCGGATCGGATGGGCAGACGCTGTTCGTGATGCAGAAGAAGGCCGGTGGCGCCGAGCCCTCGACCTACCAGTTCACGAACAACCAGGGCGACCCGATGAGGCTCTGGATCCTCGCGCATTCCGGCGAAGACCCCGCAGCCTTCCTGCACCGGGTCAGTGCGCTGGTGTCGAGCACCACGTTCAATTCGACGTGGAACATGCTGTCCGCCGCCTTTGGTTCGGTCACCACGGCGATCTGCGACCTGATCTTCATCGGGTCCAATGACACGGCGACCGGCGGCACGCTGACCCATACGCCGCCGGGTGGGTTCACCGAAAAGGTCGACGATTCGGACGCCGGCAAGCTCGATGTCGAGATTGCGATCCAGGACTCGGTGGGGGCCGGCGCCACCGGCAGTCTCACCGGCACGGGATCGCAGACCCCGAGTGTCACGACCGCGCCGATGGTGATTGTCATTGCGCTGGCGCAGGCGGTGGCTGGCGCCAGCGCTCCACCACCGGACGCACAGCGGGCCACACTGCTCTGCATGTAGCAACCTGGCGGGCCCACAGGCCTGCATTTCATGTGAGGAAAGGGTCACCGCAATGATCACGTTTCGGCCGAACACCAGCAGCAAGCCGATGCTGGCACAGCACGTGGATGGCAAGGAATACGAGATCCAGCGCGGGGACTCTGGGACGCTCACCCCCGAGAAGAACGAAGTGCGCTGCGAATGCCCGCGCTGCGGGTCCCCGTACCTGGCGGCCTTGGGTCCCGATGATCCGAAGTACGGGGATTCGGTGACCATCACGTTCGAGGATGTCCGGTTGTTCCACGATAACCTCACGGGTGCTGCCATTCCCTTCACCCGCGTGGTCGACCGGGCGCTTCCCGGATTCAGCTGCACCGCAGGCGACTGCGGATACACCGGCGTAGCCCGGAGGAACTGAGCATGCGCGCCTATTCGATCGAACACCCCGGCGTCTCCCTGACTGCGGCCGCGACCACGATCATCGAGCTCACCGCGGCCGCAGCCAAGTGCTGCATCATCCTCCGCGCCTGGCTCTCCCAGCAGGGCAACACCAGTTCGAACCAGCAGGGCATCGCGCTGGCGCGGCAGTCGACGGCTGGCACCGGCGTCACCGCCCCCACGGCCAATCCCGCCGATGGGAGCGATACCGCCTTCGGTGGCACAGTCCGCGGCCTCTGCACCACGCAGGGCACGCTCGGCGCCGTCCTCTTTCCAGATTCCTTCAACTGGCAGAACCCCTGGACGTATCTGGGCGTGCCGGAAGAGCGCGAGACCGTCGGCGGCGGCGGCATCCTGGCTCTCCGGACCCAGACCACCCCGCAAGCGCTGACCGTCAACAGCGGCCTCAAGCTGCTGGAAGTTGGCTGAGCGGCACGGCTCGGAGCCCTGCATCGGCTGCAGAGGCTATGGGCACCACCGCGCCGGCATCGGGACCGATGGTCGCTGGCGTTGGATGAAGTGCATGGACTGCGACGGTACTGGCCGCGTGAAGCACTGCGTGGCCTGTGCCGGTCGTGGCAAGCTCTGGCTGGGGGGCTCGGACTATCTGGATTGCCCCGAATGCGGCGGGAAAGGCTACCCCAAGCCCAACCGGACGCATGTCCAATCGAAAGGCATCATCCCGGTCTATCTGACCGCGAAATGAGGGTATGAGCGCAACGCTGGGAGGCGCGGGCGGGTACGGTGGAGTCTTCCGCCACTACCCGATGCAGGTCCACCAGGTGTTTCCCAAGCAGCCAGTGGGGGCGCCGGCCGTGGGCTTGCCGCCCATCTCGCCGAGTGGCCCCGGCCTCTTTTCCTCGGCTCCGTTCCCCTACGCAGCCGTGATGCTGGCCTCCAAGCCCGTCCTGATGGCCGTGGGTGCCGCGGCAGCAGGGCTGCTCTCGCATCCCGCCGCGCGGCCGATCTCGTTCCACACCGCTCCTCATCCCTATGCGGCAGTCCAACTGGTCTCGGCGCCGAAGCTCCTGCCGGTGGGGAATCCGCCCGTCGGGGCCGCGCACCTGCGTGAAACCCCGTCGATCTACTTCCGCGTGCAGTACCCCTCGGAGCAGCTGCAGCTGCCACCGCAACTGTTGCCCCCGCCCGTCATCGTCGCCTCGACCCCGTCGGCCCAGACGTTGGCGGCATTCTACGCGGCCCACGCCCATCTCTGGCGGATCCCGTTCCCCTCGGAGCAGTTCACCCAGCAGCTGCCGCTGGCTTCGGTCGGCAACCCGGGCATTGCCCCGTTCGATACGGCCGCGTTCTACGCCAACCAGCGCGCCAGCTCGACTGGTGGATACGGCATCGCGTTCCTGGACCAAGTGGCGGTGGGCGGCGATGCGCCGGCAGCGTTCTTCGACTCCGCCACCTGGTACTACCGGTTCGGTCCGCTGTGGCGGACACCCTATCCGAGTGTCCAGCTCCAGCTCCGCACCCCGCTGATTCCGCCGCCGGTCATCGTGCCAGGCTCAGCGGGCCCGATGATGCTGGCCGAGTTCTATGCCCGACAGGCCTCGCAGTGGCGGGCGCCGTATCCCCAGATCCAGCTGGCCCTCGGTGCATCGATGCTCCCGCCGATCGGTGGAGCTCCTGTTGGCGCACCGACGCCAGCAGCCTGGCCTATCCGGTTCTTCGCCGCACCCTACCCCGCCGTGCAGTTGGCCTATCGCGCGTTGCTGGTGCCGATCGGCGACCCGTCGCCCATCCTAACCCTCCAGGGTCAGTGGGCCGCAGCCGCCTACGCGCCGAACTATCCGTTTGCGCAGCTCTTCCTGCCCACGCCACGGCTGGGCGCTCCTGTCATCGTGGTACCGACGATCGCGGACCTGCTGAGCCCGCTCTACCTCCGCCTGGCGCACCTGTGGCGGGTCCCGACCTCGATCCTGCCCTTCCAGAACCCGGGATCCGGGTGGATGCCCGTCACGGATGGCGGAATCATCGTCGTGCCCCCCGTGGTGGTGATCGGCAAGTACAAGCCGGAGCATGACTCGGCCTTCATCGATGTGGGCCTAGCCCATGGGTTCGCGGCGGAGCATGCCTCCGCGCTGAAGGACGTGGGCGATGCGGGCGTATGATCACCTTCACGCGCACGGTGCAGTCCTACAACGAGGCCACCGCGGTGACCTCGCCGGTGGTCACCTCGATCAGCGGCAACGCGGTCGAGGTGCCTGCGGATCCCGAGGTGTTCCTGCCGCTCGGCCTGACCTCGAGCCAGGTCATGAAGCTGATCTTCATTCCCCAGCCCTACATGGTCGATCGGGTGAAGGCTGGCGATGTGACGGTATGGGCGGGCGAGACCGTGATGGTCAAGGACGCCGTGCACGTGGCGCCGGATGGCGTCGTCGTGCTCTCCAAGCTCCACGTGGCCCGCTGATGGGGTTCGGCGACGATCTGGCGCGATTCCAGGCGAAGGTCGAGCACCGGGCGCTCGATGTGCACAATCGGGTCTGCGAACTGGCCTTCCAGTCCATCGTGAACGGATCCGCGATCACCGGTGCACCGGGGCAGCCAGTCGATACCGGCTTCCTGAAGGGGAGCTGGCACAACCTGATTCTCGGGCCGCTGGCCCGGCAGATCGTGACCAACGCCATCTACGCCCCTGATATCGAGGATGGGGCCCGGAAGGGTCGAGCAGCTCGAGGGATTGGCGAGGGAGACAGCCAGGATCTCGTGGGTGAGCCGGACATTGAGCTGCACCTGCGCTCACAGGTTGGCGGCTTCCATTCCGTGAAGCTGACCCGGCTTGGCTGGGAGAAGCTCGTCGCGCAGGCGGTCCGAGAGGTCGACACCGCGATCGGGATCGCGCTCAGCTCGAGCATCGCCGGTGCCCCAGCGTGACGATCAGCTCCCAGGATATCCGCCTGTCGCTCCGCGGCCAGCTGCTCACCCTGGTCGTGGCGACGACTGGCGCCATCAGCCTGAGCGTGACGGCAAGCGGGTACGTGCGAACGTCGGGCAGCTTCGTGACGGATGGCTTCGTGGCGGGCATGGAGCTGCTGGCCAGCGGGTTCGGCACCGGGACCAACAATGGGCCCCAGGTGATCACCGCGGTAACCCCGCTGACCCTGAGTGTGTCCGGTCTGTCGGCCGAGGGCGCGGGCGCCGGGCGAAGCCTGACCGTGGGTGTGCCGTCGACCAGGCTCTACGAGAACCTGGTTGGCCGACCCATTCAGCTGAAACCCTATCTGCAGGAGCAGTACGCCCCAGCCCCGCCGGTGCTTGGATCGGGACCAGCCGCTGGCGCCATGGTCGACAGCCAAGGTCTGTATGTGGCCACGCTGTTCGGTGTCCCGAATACCGGTGACGCCGCTGCCGATCGCATGGCGGATGCGGTGATGGCGCTGTTTAAGCCGGGGACCACCCTGCCGCTGACCTCCGGGTACGCAGTCCGAGTCCTCCAGCAGATGCCGTGGCGCAGCCAGATCCGGAACGACGATCGCGGCGCCCCGTTCGTGGTCGTCACGGTCCCGTGGCGCGTGTTCTCTAACAACTCCTGAGGTAGCCGACCATGCCAGGACCCTATCAGACAGGCCATGGCGTCATCGTGGCGTACAAAGTACAGTCGGGCCTCGGCGTGCCGGCCTCGGGTGCCGGCGCCACCGTGTTTCGCGCCAATCCGAGCGGTGGCATCAAGATGAACCGGCCGTCGTTCAAGTCGAACGAGATCAGAGCCGATGGCAAGAGTTCCATGGGCCGTCTCGGGTCCAAGACCGTCGCCGGCAGCTATGCCGCGGACATGTCGGTGGGCACGTTCGATGCCCTGATCGAGGCCTGCTTGCGCGGGACGTGGACGGCCCAAGTCGCCATTACCCAAGCCACGACGCTGAACGGCTCGGCCGCGGCGACCTCCGTGACCACCGGCGCCCACACCATCGTGGCAGCGGCCGGCTCCTGGATCACCCAAGGCGTGCGGGTGGGTGACATCATCCGCCTGACGGGCTTCCCCGATGGCGCCAATAACCAGATCAACGTTCGCGTGACCGGTGTGACCGCCCTCACCCTGACGGTGGCCGAGACGCTGGTCGTCAACGGCACCCCGGACACCACCTTCACCGTCACCATCCTGAAGAAGCTGGTGCAGCCGACGGTGCCGGTGCAGCGGTACTTCACGATCGAAGAGTACAACCAGGACATGGACCTGACGAAGCGGACCGTCGACGTGGTCCTCGCGTCCATCAAACTCACGGGCCAGCCCAATGGCATGGCCATCATCGAGTTCGGCTTTGTCGGGACCGACCAGACCCCGCTCGCCTCGGGCGCCAGCCCGAACTTCACGTCTCCAACGCTCACCACCGCCGTAGCACTGACCTGGCTGGATGCCGCCATCCGGCTCAAGGGCGTCGACCGGGTCGACCTCACGGCCTTCGAGGCCACCTTCGACAACCACGCTAAGGGCGTGGAGGTCATCGGGTCGAACAACTCGCCCGACATCTTCCCCGACAATGCCGACCTCGACGGCTCGTTCAGCGCGCTGCAATCCGATATGCAGCCGTTCGCCGATTTCGTGGCGGAAACCGAGGTGGAGTTCCTGGCCTTGCTGGTCGCGCCGATGAGCGAGCCCAAGGACTGCATCTCGCTGTTTATCTCACGGGTCAAGTACACCAACGTGGATGAGCAGATCGGGCAGTCGGGGCCCAAGATCGTCAACCTGCCGTTCATGACCGGCACCAAGGGCGCCGGCGTGTCGGGATACGACGACACGATGCTGTCGGTCCTGACGAGTGCTCCCTGAAGTGACTGAGGCGCAGAGGGAAGCCAGGCGTCAGGCGGCAAAGCGGTACCGCGCCGCACATCCAGATCGGGTCAGGGAGAACTATCGCGCCAGTAGGGATAGGCGAAGCGAGCAGATCAAGGCTCGGCGGCGAGCGCGGTATGCAGCCGACCCTCAGAAGTACTGCGCCGCGCAAAAGCGGCTACGCGAGAAGCACCCTGACAAAGTCAAGGCGCACAATCTCAAAAAATATGGCGGCATGACACTGGCTGTTTTCGAACAGATGCGGTCCGATCAGGCTGGTTGTTGTGCGATCTGTCGAGAGGAGTTCACCGCCGCGCCGCATGTTGACCACTGCCACAAGACCGGTGTGGTCAGGTCACTGCTCTGCGGTGGATGCAATCATGGACTCGGAAAGTTCAAAGATAGCCCAGCGAGACTCGAGGCCGCGGCAGAATATGTCCGGCGCCACATCAAACCACGCCTGACGCTCATGAAGTCGGGCACCAACGACTGAGGATCCACCCATGCAGCTCGCACTTAGCGCCAGCGGAACTCCCGTCCAGGCCAGCAATGCCCTGGAGACCCAGATCAGTCACGCCCGGGATGCCAACCCCGAAGGCCAGGCCGCGATCGACACCGTCGGCGACTACCTCCATGCCGAGATCCGAAAGGCCGGCCCGGAGGATCAGGTGACCGTGGAGTGCACCATCGACGCCCAGATCACAATCGTGCCGGCCGCCAAGCCGGCGAAGGAAGACACGAAGGAAGACAAGGCGGAGTAGTCCCCCGGCGCCCGCGCTCATCGGGATGCCGGTCGTTCCACGCTCGACAGTCCCGTCTTCCGTCGCGCCCGGGCAGGTGACGGGAATGAGCCGTGGCGGAAGCCGGGACGCCCTTGAGGAGCACCACGATGGAACTCTCCACCCTCGACAGCAAGGTCGTCAGTGAGCGCGGGCTGACCATCATCCTGACGGATCCCCGCACGGGCGGGCCGCTGATGCACGATGACGGCGAACCGATGTCCGTCACGGTGCTCGGCGATGACAGCCAGCGGATGCGGGACTACGACCGCAAGCAGCAGGATGAGGCGATCGACCAGGCCAAGGCTGGCCGCAAGAGCACGCTGACCGCGGTCGGGATCGAGGCGCGCAACGCCCGACGGTTGGCCGTGGCCACCATTCACTGGCACTTGGATGTGATCGACGGCCAGGCCTTGGAGTGCACGGAGGCCAACGCCTTCAAGGTCTATAGCGACTCGCGGTTCCCGTGGCTGTACGAGCAGGTGGCGACCGGTCGAATGGAACGGGCCCGTTTTTTCAGTGGCGGCTCGACCAGCTGATCGCCTTTGCGGCCAACCTCTTCGAGCTGGCCCGGCCGGGCAGTAAAGGCGATGACACACCGCTCCGGACCCATCTCGAGTCGTTGGCCCGGCGCGGCCGGCAGGACGCGATCGACCAGCTGGAAGGGCCGCCCTTCCCGGATGAGCTGGCTTACCTCTGGGAATGGTTTGTCGAACTCGATCGCGCCCGCGGGAGCACGGGGTTCGCCATGTCGCCGATCGGCTTCGTGGACATCCAGGCCTGGGCGAGTCTGACCGGCCGAAGACCGTACCCTGAGGAAGTTCACGCGCTGCTCCAGCTCGATTGGACCAAGCGCCATCCGCCGGAGGACCCCAAGTAGTCATGCCTGATCTGGCCACCCTCGGCATCGCCATCGACAACTCCCAGATCGGCCCGGCCAACACCGGGCTGGCAGCGTTGACGGCGACCGGTGTGGGGACCGAGGCCCAGATGAAGCGGGTAGCCCAGGCCTCGGCGGTCCAGGCGGCCCAGCTGCGGAACCTCAATACCGCCCTCGCCCAGCAGAAGACGGCGCAGGCCGCTACCAAAGACGTCCTCACCGAAGTCGATCCCCTGATGAAGAAGCTGTCCGATGGGACGTCGTCCTGGACCATCGGCATGCAGAAGCTGGCCGGCCAGCAAAAGGCCGTCGCCGAGGGGGCTGAGGCCTCGGTGCACGGGCTCGGCGGCCTCGAGCGCGTCCTGTCGGGTGTGGTGGCCGAGACCGCCGGGGCCAATGAGCGCCTCGTCAGCTTTACGGCTCGATTCGCCCAGCTGGGCATCGGCGGCCCGATCATGATCGCGGTGCTGGCAGGGCTGGCAGGGGTTGCATTCGCCATCAGCAATCTGACGGAGGACTATCGCAAGGCGGGTGAGGCCTATGACAAGTACATGGACTCGCTGCGCCAGACGAGCCCGTTGGCTATCGTGGGGCATCAGCTCGACGCAATGCACGACAAGCTGGGTCTCCTGCTGACCATTCAGAGCTTTGTCCCCGGTGCCAACCTTGTCCCCGGCCTGAGCGACAAACTCAAAGAGACGATTCAGGAGATCCACGACCTCGATGTGCAGTACAAGAATCTGCTGGATAATCAGGCCAAGATGGCCCAGTTCACCGGGGAGACAACCGAACTCGGCCGCGCCTTCTCCGATCTGCAGCGCAAGTTCACTGGCGGCCAGCTCGACCAGCAGGGCATCCAGGAGCTGGTGGGGATCGAGAACCGGATCAAGGCGGAGATCTCGGGACTCAATGCCGACCCGAACGCGCTCGGGAGCACCAAGGACACCCACGCGGAGATCGATCGGCTGAAGGGGCTGCTCGACCAGGCGGACCAGCTGCTGCAGGCCCAGACCAAGGTGGCCGGCCTCTATACCAAGATGAGTGGCGCGCCCATCCAGCAGGTCGAGACCGTCCTGGAAGCAGCGGCGCACAACATCCCCGCCATCCTGCAGGGCATCCAGGCGCTGAGTAACGGGGTGAAGATCCTCGACAACTCCGACTTTCCCGGGTTCACCAGCGAGCCATTCGACCCGAACCGCACGCCGTCGATCCTCCTCGGCGCCGGCCAGCGGGAGCACCTCGACCCCGAGAAGCAGGCGGCCGAGCAGCATGCCAACCAGGTCAAGGCGGTCCAGGACGCCCAGCGGCTGACGCTGGAGATCCAGAACAGCGTCGCCGCGGGACTGGACCTGGTGGGAGTGTTCGGGGATGTGAGCGATCAGACGGCCGATATCATCAAAGGCCTCGCGTCAGGGGTCGGCGCAGCCAACGAACTCGCCAAGGCGATCAAGTCCGGCAGCAGTGGCGATATCCTGACGGCAGGCATCGGTGTCGCTGGCGCGATCGGCAGCGTCCTGTCGGGGCTTCTCGGTGGCCACCAGCTGAGCCCAGAGGAGCAGGCGGCGCTGGATGCCCAGAAGGCCAACACGATCGCGCTGCAGCGGCTGACCGATGTGGAGAGCCTCAAGTCGGATGTGACCGGTACGCAGGCTCAGGAGATCCGGAGTCTCATCAACCGCGGCCTGACCGGGAGCGGGACCATCGGCGCCGGTCTGACCGATGCCCAGAAGGCCGAACTGACCGACTTCGGCAAGCAGTTTGGGCTCGACTCGAAGTCCTCCACGTTCCTGCAGCAGCTGCTCGACGCGCTGAACAAGACTGATCTGCTGCAGATCAACGGGAGTCTGGGCAGCCGGCTTCAGAACCAGCAGACCGGTTTCCAGCTCAAGAACATCACGGACCCGATCCAGCAACTGCTGGCCGAGCTCCAGACCCTCAAGCCCCATCAGGGCCCCCTGGGGGACCCGGCGAACCTGATCCCATCCGGCAACGCGCTGATCTTCAACGCCCTGAACGGGCTCAACCTGGGGTCGGCCACCGGCCGCCAGTCGGGTGAGGATGCGCTGTCGGCCCTGTTCGACAAGCTGAATAGCGGCCAGATCACCACCGCCCAGCTGGGTGGGCTCACCCCTCAGGAGTTCGAGAACGAACTGCTCCAGATGACCGGGCAGCTCCGGGACGCTGATTCGGCGCTCGCCGGCGTCGTGGACAGTCTCAAGGACTTCCGGAAGTCGCTGCTGCTCGACTCGAGTCTGACGACCCTCTCCCCCGTGCAGCAGCTGGCCGAGGCGCGCCAGCAGTATCTGGATGACCTGGCCAAGGCCAAAGCGGGCGACCAGGCCGCGGCGGCCGCCCTGCCCGATCTCGCGCGCCAGTTCCTCTCCCTCGACAAGGCGGTCAACGCCTCCGGTCCCCAGTTCGCCCAGGACTTCGCCTCGGTCCTGGCTGAGAGTGGGGCGCTGGCGGACATGTTCAGCGGGCAGGTGGATGTGGCGACCCAGCAGCTCGAGGTGATGAAGCCGATCAAGGACAATACGGCGGCGACCGTGACCGCCATGAAGGATTCCGTCACGGTGCAGCAGGCGGGATTCAAAATGCTGGTGGACCAGGTGGCGGCCCTGACCGCCTCGCAGACGGATGGGTTTGAGAAGCTGAGCCGCAACGCGCGCTGGACCAAGGGTAACTAATGGCCACCTGCGCGCTCTCCGGCAACTTCATCACGTCGACGCTCCGTGACAGCACCATCCCAATCGGAACGCGGCTACTGATCTTCACGCTCACCGGCGCCACCTTCCCGGCGGCCGGGGCGGCGTTTGATGCGGAGCGGGCCAATATCCTGAATGGCGTGTCCTCCGATCGGAGCGACCCGCACGGCTTCCTCGCTGAAGTGCTGCCCTACCTGCTGGCCAATCTGTCCTGCCTCGTCCGCACGTCGGGCACCGTGGCCACGCTCACGTTCCCCGGGTCGAATGGCTACTCGGGTGCCCACGCCTATGAGATCCCGGCCAGCGAGACGCTGACGTGGGTGGTGCCCGCGTCCTCGAATAGCAGCGGCGCGCCGATCACCTGTACGCCCACCCGCACGATCACCTTCGTGGCCCCGGTGGCGACGACGGTGACCGTGGACTTCAGCAACACCACGACGAACGGTGGCGGCACCCAGGTCTCGCGCTTCGGGATGCTGAATGGGTTTTCGGCCACCGATCCGCCGGATAACCTGATCACCGCGCTCAAGTGCCTGTTCCATCGCGCCGGCTCCTTCCTGCGCTATGCGAGGAGCATCGCGTTCGGGATGCTCTTTAGCCACATCTTCTCGGATCGCTGGGGCTATCCGAGCGGGAGCACTCATACTGGTGCTAAGTGGCCGTATGATCCGACCTCTGGCTTTGCCACCATGCTGGCCGCAGAGGTCGCGGCTGACGCGGGCCTGACTTTCAGGCTGGAGCCATGGAACGAGCCCAACAACACTGCCTTCTGGCCGGCCGGCCATGACACCGACTTCTTCGCCACCTTCGCCCAGATCGTCACGGCCTTCCGGGCAGCGTTCCCGAATCTGATCGTCGTCGGCCCCAGCATCGACGCTTATGACGAGACCTACCTCGATGCCTTCTTCACGTACATGCTCACCGGTGGACCCGGGGGCACGCCCGTCAAGATCGACATCCTCAGCTTTCATGACAATGTCGTCGACTACACCGTCATTCCGACCCACGTGGCCGCGGCACGGAGCCGCTATGTCAACGGCGCGACCTATGCACTTATCGGGTTGAGTGATGTCGAGGTGAGCGAAGCCGGCGGCAATCGGGTCCAGTTCTCACAGGCCGGTCAGCTCTCCGCGCTCCAGCAGCTGGAGATCGCCAAGGTCCAAGGCACGCCCTCCAATTGGCTCGATCCGGACGGGACCGATAACGGGCATAACAACTCGATCGACGGGATGCTGACCCCCAGCTTCCAGCCACGCGGCAAGTGGTGGGGGGCCAAGGCGTATGCCGACTTGGGGCTGGATCGGGTGGGCGTCACCAGCACGCAGGCGGAAGTCGTCGCGCTCGCGGGGCAGAGCGGCAACATCGTCCTCGCGCACTACGCGCCCTCGTCCCTGACGACTGCGATCTATGCCGATGTCACGCTGGTGCTCAATCGGCTGGACCTGATTCCGAGCCTCAAGGGCAAGCGGAATGTCTGTGTGTCCGGCCTGATCATCCCCTACTCCGGCATTGATTACGTCGCCGAGTTGCCGACGCTGGTGAGTCTCACCGCCTCGATCGTGAGCAACAGCGCGACCATCCACATGGGTATGGTCCGGATCGACGAACTCCTGATTATCGGGCTCAGCGCCTCGATCCTCGGCGGTGACCTGTTCCTGGCCGAGCTCACGGCCTACGACCCGAGCGGAGGTGGTAGCGTCAAGATCCTGCGCTACTCCAGCGGCCTCGGCTTCACGACCCGGACCGGCGAGACGCCGCCGGACGCGTACTACGACCCACGGCTCAAGCAGCCGGCCGATATCCAGCGGTCGGTGTTCAAGGACGGTGCGACCGCCGGCGAGAGCGAAGAAACGCTTGGCGCCCTGGTGCTGCAGAACGATGACAGCCTGCTCGATCCGCTGCTGACCTATGGCTTCAGCGGACGCCTGCTCACCATCCGGCGCGGTGTCCAAGGCGGCGCCTACCCGGGAGACTTCCCCGCCGTCTTCACCGGGACGATGGAGCAGCCGGAGGCCGACGAGAGCACGGTCACCATCAAGGTCAATGACAAGCAGCTGGCGCTCCAGCAGCCGCTGCAGGCCACCAAGTACGCGGGATCCAACGTCCTGCCAGCCGGCCTCGAGGGCGTCGAGACGGACCTCAAGGGCAAGCCCAAGCCGGTCTGCTATGGCACGGTGAAGAACATCGCCCTGCCCTGCGTCAACACCGAGAAGCTGATCTATCAGGCCAACGATGGGGTGCTGGCATCGATCGAGGATGTACGGGATTCAGGGATCTCGCTGGCACCGCGGCTCTACGTCGCGGTCGGTGATACCGGCAAGCTGTTCACCTCGCCTGATCGGGTGACCTGGACCTCGCGCACTAGCGGATTCGGGACCAGCCGGATCAATGGCATCGCCTTCGGCAATGGGGTGTTCGTGGCCGTGGGAGCAGCGGGCAAGATCTTCACCTCGACTGTCGGTATCAGCGGTTGGACCTCCCGGTCCAATCCGTTTCCGGGTACCGACGACATCTTCTCGGTCGCCTTTGCGCCTGAGCTCGGACTCTTCGTCGCGGGTGGCGCGAACGATCGCATCATCACCTCGCCAGACGGCACCACCTGGACCAATCGGACCAGCAGCTTTTCGGGCGGCACGGCCATCCAGGCGATCGCGTGGAGCCCCTTGCTTCGCATGTTCATGGCGGTGGCCAGCGCGAGTGTCGGCAAGATCGCCAGCTCACCCGATGGTGTGACCTGGACCCAGAGGACCAGCGGGATCACGGCCGGCATGGCCGGGGCTGTATGGAGTCCTGATCTCAAGGTGTTTGCAGTGGCCGGTACCAATGGCACGGTGTCGACCAGTCCGGATGCGGTGACCTTCACGCTCAAGACCGGCCTCAGCATCACCCTGAACGGGATTGCAGCCGGCAATGGTGGCTTCTTGGCCGTCGGTACCGTGGGTGCCGTCGGCCAAGCCGCGTTCTCCCCCGATGGCGACGTCTGGACCCTTCGGGCGTTGACCGACCTGTCGACTGTTTCGATCCAGACGGCAGCCTATCTCGACAACGACTTTCTGATCGGGTCAGCGGCCGGACTCCTGGGATTCTCCCCCGACGGCCAGGTGTTCACGAAGCTGCAGGCCGCCTTCGGTGCCAATACGATCTATGGGATGGTGCTGGGGCTGAATGTCGGCGCCGTGGGTACCTACGCCAATTCCACCGACCTGCTGGACGATACGCTGGCTCCGGCAGCTGGCACCTACAAGGTCTATCTCGCCGGCGGGTACATCCGCCTCGGCTCCCCGCCCGCGGGCCAGGTCACGGCCGATGTCACCGAAGGCGCCACCGCGGCCGATCGGACCACCGCACAAATTTTCGCCCGGATTCTGGACGTGCGGGCCGGCCTGACGACGGGCGACTGGCTCGCCGCCGATATCACGGCGCTCGATGCGCTCAACAGTGCCGTCATCGGGTTCTGGACGGCCGAGGAGACGACCTTCGCGGATGTGCTGGATCAGGTGGCCAGCAGTATCGGGGCCGGCTGGGGCACCGACGCCAACGGGGTCTACCGCATTCAGCAACTGCTCGCGCCCAGTGGCACCGCGTCCTGCTTCTTCACCGAGCATGACCTCCTCGCCCCGATCAAGCGGCTGGTGACGAGTGACCCGAGTCGGGGCCTCCCGACCTGGAAGTCGATCGTGCGCTACGCGCAGAACTACACGGTGCAGGATACCGGACTCGCTGGCGGTGTCACGGATGACCGGCGGGCCTTTGTGGCCCTCCAGTGGCGGGAGGCGACGGCGCAGAACACCGGCGTCCAGACGGCCCACCTCCTCGCCGTGCAGACGGCAGAGGATTCCCTGCTTGCCACGGTCACGGACGCGCAAGCGGAGGCGACCCGCCGCCAGGCGCTGCGCGGCGTGCTCCGGAACCTGCTGGAGTTGGTGGTGCCGTGGAATGCAGAGACGGATGTGCTCGACATCTTCGGCGCCAACCTGATCCAGCTCACCCATCCACGCTACAACCTCTCGGGGGGGGTGCTGATGCGGGTGCTGGGCATCAAGCCGGATGGCGAGCAGGGGCGATTGACTCTCACGGTCTGGTACTAACATGGCGAACTGTCTCTTTGGCTATCCCAATTATTCGGATGTGAGCGTCCTCTACACCCCGACGTTCAGCGTGGCGATCGGCGGCTCATGGTCCAGCACCCTTCCGCTGACCAATCTGCAGGACCGGCGGCTGTCGTTGGTCGCGCGCTCCTCCAGTGCCTCGCCGGCCGATACGAGGTTCTCCTGTACCCTGGGGGCGCTGCGGTCGGTGGGCCTCGTCGCCATTCCAAAGCACACCGTTTCGGCGGCGGGCTCCATCCGCGCGCGCGGCTTCTTCGGCCAGCCGGGCCTCAGCTTCTTCTCGCCGGACTTCAGCACCGGATGGTCACTGGTGGCCACACCCACCCGGGTGGCCGCAGCGGTGACCGGCACCGATGGCGTGTCCCTGGATCTGATTGGCGATGACAACGCGGGCGCGCTGGAGGGCTATACCAAGGTCTGCGCCTTCGCCGGTGATGCCGTCAAAGCCTGTTGCCTCAAGGTCCGGCAGAATACCAGCACCTCGTCCGCCTTCCGGCTCCGGGACACGACCGCCGGCGCGAACCGGCTGCTTGGCGTGCTGACTTGGAGCGGCGGCCTGCCGGTTGTCACAATGACGACGGGTACCTATGTCGGCTACCGGGTGATTGGGGGCTCCTTCCGCCTGTCCTTCATCTCGGCCAGCGTGACGACAGCGAACACGAATCAGTGGGAGGTCTACCCGGCCACCACATCCGCGCTGGCCACCGCCAACACCGGGACGCTCTACTGCGGGGATCTGGAAATTTACAACACGGACACGGACCGCTTGGCCGCTGACTCGGGGTACGTCTCGGCGGCCCCGGCAGGCCTCACCGCAGAAGATACTGTCGGGCTGAATGTCCCCTTCGTCTATATCCCGACCGAGGGCGTGTTCGCCAATGACGCGACCGACAACATCGGCGAGTACCTCTTCGAGATCAACGACCCGACCAACACCGCGGGCTATGTCGACCTCGCGCGGCTGGTGATCGCGGGCACCTTCCAGCCGGAAGTCAACATGGACTACGGCGCCGCCTTTGGACTGGAGACCGACACGGTGCGGAACCGCACGGATGGCGGTTCAGCCCAGTACCACGTCAAGCCGAATCGGCGCATGGTGAACGCCTCGCTGAGTCTGCTCACCGAGGACGAAGCGCTCAGCCAGTTCTTTGCGATGCAGCAGCATCTGGGGATTTCGGGCCAGCTCTTCTTCGCGTGGGATCCGGCGGATGCCACCTACGCCTGGCGGCGGAGTTTCCTCGCCACGTTCCGCGAGCTCAATCCGCTGGAGAACGCGATGCTGGCCCGCCATCGCGCCCCCTTCGCCCTCGTCGAGGAGATTTGACTATGCGCCTCCCTGCCCTGCTCCTCATCGCTGTGCTGGCTGGCTGCCAGGAGACCTCGGCCCCGGAGGCCCCGGCGTTCGCCATCGCGCCAAGCGGTAACACGGTGACCCGCGATGGCTGGCACGTCGTCCTCCGGCAAGGGACGGTCCAGCGGTTCGAGTGCTGGCTCCCGGCTGGGAACCTCCTACCGACGGCGGACACCGCGCTCAAGGTCTGCCAGCATCAGTCCATCGAAGTGCCGCCCCCGATCGAGCCCTACTAATGAGCCGCCGCGACTCTCGCTGGTTCACCCTCCTCGCTGGCTCCATGCTGGGGCTCGGCGCGTGGCTGCTGCTCATCGGGGCCGAGGGTGACCTTTCCGGGTTGGCCGCGAGTGGCGTCTCCGTGGGCGCACTGCTCGCCGGGCTCGCCCTGGTGCTCAAGATGCTGCCGCCCGTCATCGAGATGTTCCGCCGCAACGATACCCATTACACCACGTCCGACCGGGCTGAAATCATGTCCTTCCTCGACCGGCGATTTGATCGGCTGGAGGATGCGATTCGGGACGAACAGGAGAAACAGGCCAAGCACGTCGAGAGCGTAGTGGGCGCCGCGCATCTGAACCTGCAACGCCTGATTGCGCAGAAGAAGGGTGAGGCGCTGTCATGACCACGAAACGCATACTGGTGGTGGATGACGAGCGGGCGATCCGCGAAGCGATGGTCCGGGTCCTGGTGGATGCGGGGTACCTCGTCGCGGCGGCGGACTCGATGGGGCAAGCGCTGGCACTCGAAGGGCCGTGGGACGCGATGGTGCTGGATGAGCGCCTGCCTGATGGCTCCGGCCACGATATCGCGCTCGTCTTTCCTGACGTGCCCGTCGTCACCGTCTCCGGCTACTCCCACGCGACCCTGGCCAAGCCGTTCACGAATGAGGCACTGGTCGAGGCCGTGGCCGCGTTGTGGGGGACGGCATGAGTCGCCTCCGCTGGATCTCGGATACCGAGGGAGCGCTCGACTACGACCGGGCCAAGAAACTGTTCGTCCTGGTCGCCGCGGCCTTGGCGTTCGTGGCAGCCTTCGTGGCCTCGCTGTTCCTCGCCTTCAAGAAGGACGACACGTCGATCCTGCTCTGGCTGGGCGGTGCCGCGCTGGTACCGGTCACCGTCGGGGTGGCGGCCAGCGCCTTCGGCCAGGCCAGCGGCAAGGCCGGCACGACTCAAGTCCTCGCGGGGCAGATACCGGGCCGGCGCGTGAATGACTCCAACGAACAGCCCATCCCCGAGGCCAAGCCATGATGATTCTCGCCCTCCTCCGGACCGACAGCAGCGCCGTCACCTTCGGCCGCCTCACGCTGCCGGATGGCCTGTCCTTCCACACGTTAGAGCCCCCATGGCGCGACAACCTCAATAATGTCTCCTGCATCCCTGCGGGCACCTACACGCTCAAGCGCCGCTTCTCGGTCAAGCATCGGTGCATCCTGTTCGAGATCACGGCCGTGCCCGATCGGGAGGATGTCGAACTCCATATCGGGAACTTCCTGAAGGACACGCTGGGCTGTGTCCTGCTCGGCCTCGGCCGGCAAAGCGAGATGGTCACTCAGAGCCATGAAGCCTTCGACCGCTTCATGGCGGCGATGGACGGCATCGATGAATGCCTGATCGTGGTCAGCTGGGCGCCGGGGATATCCCCGGAGTCGCGGATGGCCGCCTGATGTGCGTCTGGTACGGGCTCACGATGGGCGGTGCCGTCCTGGCCCAGGTCGACCGGCCGGACGTGCGATCGGCCACCTCCTATTTCCTCACCGTGTCCGGGGTCATGCGGGTGCAGAGTCGCGCCAGTTACCGGATTGCCTGCGAGGAAATGCGGATCCCGGAGCGGCGCAAGTCGAAAGACGTGTGGGATGACCCCGAGGCGGACCTGATGGCCAGGCTGTGCGCGTGACGCGATGGGCCTCCACTCCCAGGAAGACGACGGGGACGCCTGGCAGGGCGAGTCCTCGCCCTGGAACGCGGCTGAAACCCTTGAACAGCGGCTCATTCGCGAAGCCTTCGAGATGGAGTGCGCGCTGCAGCTACTGCTCAAGGGGTTGGTCGAGTCGCATGGCCAGCAACGGCTCACCGCGTTTGTGCCGCGGGGACGGAACCCGGAACCGAGGTGGTGAGCGATGAAGCCCATAGTGTGGGTCGCTCTCTGCCTCGCCTGTTTCGCGGTGGGCTGGCTGCTGCACCCGGGCAGGCCGCCGGTGGTGGACCCCGCGACGCAGCATGAGCTCGACAGCCTCAGGGCGACCCGACCCACGTTCGACAGCCTGCAGCGCCGGGCCTCTGATTCGGTGACCCGGTTCCGCGATTCGACCGCCCGGCTGACCGTGCGCGTAGCCGCGCTGCAGCGAGCGGCCGGCCTCTCCGGGCATCGGGCCGATAGCCTGGCCGGACTAGCGACGGTCGTCGATACCGCCCCGAACGATTCGGCCGCCTATTTCCGGCTGGCGTACCAGGAACGCACGTCTGAGGCGGACTCCCTGCGGATCGCCGGCGCCCTCGGGTTCACGGCCATGCGGGACGCCCAACTCGTCGCCTCGACCTGTCTCCGGGCGCAGATCGACGCGGAAGGCCGGATGAATCAGCAGACGCAGGTGATCGAGGGATTGCAGGCCGTGATCGCCAAGGCCCGCGCCCCGTCACGGCTGAGCCTCGCGCTGTTCGGTGGCTATGGTGGGGCGCTGTCGGGTGGGAAGGTGGTCGCGGCGCCGATGGTCGGTGTCGGTGTGAGCTACGCGCTCCGGCTGCCCAGGCTGTTCTAATCTCAACTCTTCCTTTTTTCGGTGAGGTTTCCCGTGGTCACCTTCGGTCTTGCGCTCCTGATTGTCGGCATCCTGTTCGTCCTGATGCTCGCCCGTGATCTCCGCCAGCCTGGCACCCCGCGTCCGGTGCCCACGGTCGAGCGGGTGGTCTACCTGTTCACCTTGGCCATGGCCTGCACCTGGTTCGCCCTACAATTGTTCCTGCATCTCAAGGGGTGAGGTAACGGGGCACTCGCTGGTCGGCAGATGGAACATGGATTGATCGTCGTAGGTGGCCCGCAGTCCGCAGACGGAGCACCGCCGAGCGCGCGGGTCGGTGTCGTCGGTCGGGTGCTCCCAGCGGTGGCGCTTCATGGGCGGCTGGATTGCCCGGCGCGAAAGGCCTCAAGAAGATTGCCGAGCGCTCGCTGCCGGGCAGGCGAGGCGGAGATCATGGCATCGCTCGCGCAGGCGGCCAGAGAAGTGGCGATGGCCGCAGTCATTCCCGTCAGCCGCCATTCGGTGGCATGAGCCGTTGGTCCGACGTACTCAGAGAAGGCAAAACCGAAGAGGTGGTGGGCGGCTAGGGTCGTTGCGAAAGCCTTCTGCCCTGCGTTCGTTGCGCTTGGGTAGGCCAGGCCGTCGTCCTCGTCTACCCAAGTCTCATTCTGGGTCGCGCCACCATCGAGCTGGTAGGACACGTCACCGTTCAGTGTCAGAATGCCCTGGAAGCTGACGCCCACTACATATCCGCCGTTGGCGCAGCCCACCAAAAGCGTGGGGTATTCCGAGGTACCTTGATAATTGGTTATAGCGACATCTGCCGGGAGCGCCGCGCCCGCGATAGTCGCGCTGCTTAGTCGCACCCAATCATAGCTCGACACCGCCAGCGGCCATTGTACGCCGTCGATGGTTGCGATGACCTGTAGATCCGCGGTCGAGCTCGTGGTCAGGACGCCGGCCGAGGTGATCGTGCCGGCGATGGACGGGCTGACGCTCCAGCTAATCGGCCGATTCACCACTGAGTTGTCGGCTAGGATCTGCGTGACCGAGTAGGTGTGTGGCTCGCCGCCCTTCACTCGCTCAGGGCCATTGAACACAACCTGAGCAATGGGGGCTGGCGGCGGTCCGCTGGGATCGGAACCACCACAAGCAACCAGGACAAGCAGGATCAGCAGGGATGGCGCACGCATGTACGGCTCCAGTGGGTGACGCACCATTATATGGTGGGTACGGCTGATGGACCTCACCAGCACCACACTAACTGGAAGTCTTCGGGGCGCCACTACCATCGGTAATAGGGGTGAAAACCGGGCAGGGTTACACCCTTGACCTGATGGGGTCCGGGCTGCACTTTCGGACCGCCTCCGAATGGAAGCCGAACCGATGGACTGCATGGTCGTTATCCTCACCCGCGATATTCCCGGCCTTGGCGTCAAAGGCGACCGCCTCGGCGTTCGTCCTGGCCACCCGACCGCTCCTGCTGTGGTCCTTCATGGTGTGTATCCGAATTACGGGCTCTTTGCTGGGCTGCTGGCCGACGGAGCGCTGGAGCCCGTCACCCCGTCCGACGCTTCCGAGATTTCCCGGAAACTGGAGGAGCTGGTAGAGCCTTCCCCAGTAGGCCCGCGTCCCCGTCGTCATCGCCATCTTCGCCTGTCGGCGTAGTCCCGGCCAGCGCCTCAAGGCGCTGGGCCAAGGCCTTCAACTCAGACGCAACCGCGAGCAGTGCCGCATCCCTGTTAACGGGTGCGTTAACGCCTAGCTCGGGCATCTCCCCGCCTTCGCGCAACCATCGGTAGGCCGCATCGAAGTTGCCAGTCAGTCCGGCCATCTTCTTTAGGCTCTTCAGCCGTACCGTGTCCCCAGTCTCATTCACCCAATGTGAAATGCGGGCGCTCCCCACATGGAGCGCATCCGCGAATTCCCCGTGGCTGGTATAGCCGAGGGCCTGCCAGAGTTGGTCTATTCGCCCACCCCATCCCGCCGCAATCATGACCGGCAATATTCCCCCTTGCGTTAACCATTGCCTTTTGCTAACATATCGACGCGCTAGCAACGCTGTTTGATGGCAAATAGCATCACAACACTCTAAGTGCTGAGGTGGCAATGGCTTCCGAGAACGTACCCCCCGATTCAGGCCAGAGCAAGGAAGGCTGGCCGACGATTGGTGGCCGGTGTCGGCCATCCGATAAGCGGCTGGTGGATATCGCTGCGGCCCACGTTCAGAAGAAGCGCGGTGACTTCATCGTGGAAGCCGCCGTGGAGAAGGCCATCAAGATCATGGAAGAGCAGGCTGCGTGATGTCCACCAGCCTACCGCAGTCTGCCGGCACCCCCGTAACCACCCTTCCCGAGTCTGGAAGAATTCGGGGTCGGCGCCAGGTCCTCTCGGCGGCCCTGAATGTCCGGGTGCCGAATGTCCGCTGGACGCTGGACCGGGCGTTCGATGTGATCGAGAAGTCGGTCTTCGCGCTGCGCAACCTGCCGGGTCCACTGGCCGAGCTGCAGCAGCGGATCGAGCGGGCGAAGGGGTTGCCTGATGAGGCACTGCCGACTCTCGCCAAGGCGCTGTGCCGGGCCTGCCTGGAGGGATCGGAGTCCAGTGCGGCGCTCGCCGTGTTCCACGAGACGGATTCGACGGAGGACCTGCAGCGGGCGCTCAAGGAGAAGGTCGAGCACCACGGGGCCGAGGAGATCGCGATCGCGGCGATCCAGGCCGAGCTCGAGCGGCGGGCGTCATGAAGTACCGGGGCGAGACGCTGCACTTCTACGACGTCCTGATGGCCGGGGGTCAGCGGCTCCGGATCGCCGCCCGGTCGGAGCAGAGGGCGAAGCAGGAAGCGGAGCGCCGGGCCCGGAAGTTCGGCTGGACCGGGACGCGGGCGGAAGCGGTTGAGGCGGTACCCGCATGAAGCCGACGAAATCGCGGTTTCAGCAGCGGCTGCGGGACGCGGCGACGGCGGCGGGATTCAGCGCCATGCCGCGGTGTCCCACCTGTCAGGCCGAAGTTGAACCGAGGTATTGGGATCTTCACCAGCGCACGCACCGCGATGCGCACGCTGCACGACAGAAGGAGGCGGGCGATGAATTGGCAACCGAAAGCGACGTGCCCGTTTTGTCTGAAACCGATCAACCCGGCCGATTGGTCAGCGCACAAGGCCAGTCACCTGATCGACTGCCGGAAGCTGCTGGAGCAGCGGAGCCCGTTGGACCGACTGCTGGATGACCTGAGAGCGGTGAACTAGATGGACTGGGCCTGAACAACAAGCCGCCCGACGCTGTGAACGCCGGGCGCTGGAGAGACGGCAAGCAACGCCGTAAGTCAACCTACACGGAGAGCGTACCCGATGGAATCCACCCGAGTTGTTACACCCCAAGAGACTGAGGAGCCACGCCCCGGCGATGCCGAGTGCCTGGCCTGCGGCGGCCCGATGTGGGCCCATGAAGCCATCAGTGGCCGATGCCGCGACTGCGCGGAGGGCGACCACACGGGGCCACCCGCAATGGATCCGGAGAACTTCCGGCGCTGGTTCGATGCCCGGCAGGGCGAGGTGGCGTCATGACCGGCCCGGATAAGGTCACCGCGAAGGATGAAGCCGTTCCCCGGGAGCTGGCGCCGGAGGACACGCACCAGGCGATCTGCGTCGACGTGATCGCGCTGGGCCAGAAGTGGGATCAGTACCCGGGACAGGTGGGGGCCATCCGGACGAAGATCGCGCTGGTCTGGCAACTCGACGCCAAGCGGCAGGACGGCAAGCCGTTCGAGTTGTCGACCGAATACACGCTGTCGATGTGGGAGAAGGCCAATCTGCGGCGGGACCTGGAGTCGTGGCGTGGCAAGCCCTACACGGAGGAGCAGGCCAAGGAAGGGATCGCAGTCGACAAGTTGGTGGGCCATAACGCGCTGCTGACGGTGGGCCACAAGACGAGCGGTACCGGCAAGAAATCCGCCAAGATTATGACGGTAACCAAGCTGCCGAAGGCGATGCCGGCCCTCGTCGCCGAACCCTATACCCGCGCTCCGTTCTGGGCCAAGAAGAAAGAGGAGTACGCGGCGGAGGCGGCCAAGCACCTGAACGACATCACGCCGATGGCGAAGGCCGCGGCCGAGGACTACGACGACTTCCCGCCGCCGCATGAAGCGGACGACGAATCGCTTCCTTTTTGACCATGCCCATCACCGTCTACTCCGGCATCAGCCGGTCGCGGCCCTGCTGTCTTGATCCCAAGGACGGGCTGCTCTACCAGGTCGGGGGGAACGCCCTCGGCACCGCCTTCCCGACTGAGGCCGACGCGCTGGCCGCCATTCGGAAAACGGTTGCCGCCCGGCAAGCGCAGTACGGGCCGACCGCGGACTGGATCGAGAACTACAGCACGACCCCGCCGCACCTCGCGGACAAGGAACGGAAAGCCGACTTCAGGCAGGAGCAGGCGGAACGGGTCGCGGCCAAGCGAGCGGCGGTCGAATCATGAGCGCCCTCTTCCATTGGTTCGGCCTCGGCACGCTCTACGTGGCCTGCGTGTTCGGCTTCTTCGCCTTGTTGTCCGGCATCAGGACCATGAACAAATACGAGCCGTTCCCTGCCTTCGAGCATGGGGCCCTTCTGTGTTGCTTCACTTGGGCCTTCTGGTGTCTCTGCGAAGCCAGACACAGCGGGCTCTCTCTTCTGGTGGTGTCGCTGATCTCCACGGGCAGCCTGGCTGGGATACTCGCAGCCGATCGCTACGCCCAGCGGCGGCATGACCGGGAGGCGGCCGAGCGGGACCGGAAGAAGCCGACGACGGGGACCGTATGATGAAAGTCGAGACGGTCGGCCGCCTGTTGTTCATTGTCGGCATCCTGTTCTTCATGCTGGCGTATATCTGCTTCACTGGAGGCACCCAGAATGACAACCTGACGGGCCTCTTTGCCGGAGCGTGGGTGGCTTCATGGGTCTGCGCCTTCCTCAAGTTCTCCGGGAGGGGCTTCTGATGCCCAGCACGATCGAGGGCCAGCCGGTGCCGCATGCGGTCGCCTCACTCAAGACGATGGCCGAGCGGACCAGCCTGCCCAACCTCGCCGAATGGGCGACCCGGATGCTCCGCTTCTACTACCAGGGCGTAGCCGAGGGGTTGTCACCCGACAAGGCACTGAGTTTCGCGCGCCAGCAGGACCGTGCCTTCGACGGCCTGGACCGGTGGGACCCGATCGACAAATAGGATGGCGCCCGGCACCAGCTTCGGCGGTGCGACTGGACGGACGGGGACCACTCCCCGGCCAAGCGGGGTTCGAATCCCCGACCGGGCACTCAGCATCGAACAACTCACGCCGTGCCGCTCCTGGGAGAGGCCTCTATGTGGCCCCAATTCCTGCGGGAACTCAGCCCCCTGTTCTACGCGCTGCTGGCCTTTGCGGTCTTGCTCTGCGGCGCCGGGCCGATCATCCGGCTCCTCTCGGTCATGGACCGACTGGAGCGGCAAGCCGAGTGGCGCGCGCAGGGCGCGCAGTTGCGCCGGGCCCGGGCACGCCGGACCTACGCGGCAATGGTCAAGCGGGAAACCGGCGTCGACCTGGACGAGGATGAAGTCGCGTGAACACCGCTGACCCGCTGAGCACCCACGGTGTCACCATGGACTTCGGAAAGCACTCAGGCGAGCTGCTCACCCGGGTCCCGGTCTCCTATGTCCGGTGGATGGCCAACAATGTCGGACTGCCCGAACGGTGGCGCCTGCTCGCCAAGGCGGAGTTCGAGCGCCGGGGCGACACAATGCCCGCGGTAGAGCTCACCGGCCACGCGATCGACAATGCGAGCCTGCGTGCTCTGCCGCTCTGGCGCCGGACCGGTGCACGCGGCGAAGGCCTCTACTCCTGGCTTATGCGGATGGTGCTGGAGGCCCGGGAAAAGGGCGAGAAAGACGGTGAACGGATCAAGTACCAGGGCCTAATCCTGGTGGTGGTCGAAGGCCATGAGTTCCCGGTGCTCAAGACGGTGATGACATGACCGACCCAGCCACCCGTCTCGCCATCAGCGGCATGATCTGGACGATCGGCACCCTCGCCGCCGCGCGCTGGTACTGGACCCGGCGGCGGGTCTATCCGATCCGGTGGAAGTCATGACCGCTACGGGCCTCGAAGAGCAGGTGCGCTCGCTCCAGGCCGAGAACGCCACGCTCCGGGATGAACTGGCGGCGCTCCGGGGTGAGCGGAAGCACCCGCTGACGGCGAAGCAGCGGCGGGTCTTGGCGTTCGTCGCGGACCGCATTACGGCAACGGGCAGCGCACCGTCGTTCGAGGCGATGGCCCGCGCCCTGGGCTTCAAGTCGTTGGCCTCAGTCCACGAGCATCTGACCGCGCTGGAGCGCCGGGGCTGGATTCGTCGGGATAAAGGCAAGGCCTACGCCATCACGGTGCTGCCGTGACGGGGCTCCTGATCGACCTATTTGCGGGCGGTGGCGGTGCCTCCACTGGCATTGAGGCGGCGCTCGGCCGCCCGGTAGATCTCGCGATCAACCACGACGCAGTGGCGTTGGCGGCCCACAGGGCCAACCACCCGAAGACGCGGCATCTCACGGCTGATATCTGGGATGTGAAGCCGGAAGTGGCTACGCGCGGTGAGCCGGTCTACCTGCTCTGGGCCAGCCCCGACTGTACACACTTTTCCGTGGCCAAGGGCAACGTGCCCCGGAAGCAGAATATCCGGTCACTGGCCTGGGTGGTGACGCGATGGGCCAAGGCCGTGCGGCCGCAGATCATCATGCTGGAAAACGTCTCTGAGTTCAAAGGCTGGGGCCCTCTCGGCAAGGACGGGCGGCCAGATAAGGCGCGGATGGGGCAGACGTTTGATCGGTGGCGGAAGCGGCTGGAGAACCTCGGCTACGCAGTGGACTGCCGAGTGCTCGATGCCTCGGCCTACGGTGCCCCTACCAAGCGCCGCCGCTTGTTTCTGATCGCCCGTCGGGATGGCGTGCCGATTCTCTGGCCTGCGGTCACCCACGGATCTGCCTCGGCCAACCCCGATCTCTTTGCCGCGATCCTCAAGCCACTCCACACGGCGGCCGAGTGCATAGACTGGTCACTCCGGTGCCCGTCGATCTTCGAGCGGAAGCGGCCGCTGGCGGGCAAAACGCTGTGGCGGATCGCGGAAGGGATGCGCCGGTTCGTGTTCGACAATCCGGCGCCTTTCATCGTCAAGGTCAATCACGGGAACCTGGATGACAGGAGCGAATCCCTCGACGCGCCGCTCTCAACCGTCACCGCCTCCCGGCGTGGTCATGCGGTCGTCGTTCCATCGATCGTCGGGGTGGGTGGCCGGGCTGGGCAGACGCCAGCAACTGGTATGGCCGAGCCGGTCGGTACGGTCACAGCCAAGAATGATCGTGCGCTGCTCACGCCAGTCATGATCGCTATCGACCATGCCGGATCGAAGTCTCCGGCCACCACTCCAGCCGATGCGCCGTTGCCGACGACCACTGTCGAAAACCGCCACGCGCTCATTGCCCCGACCCTGATTCAGACTGGATACGGTGAGCGGGACGGACAGGCGGCTCGCGCTCTCGATATCGAGCAGCCGCTCGGAACAGTGGTTGCTGGCGGACAGAAGCACGCGCTGTGCACCGCGTTCATCGCGAAGCATTTCGGCGACCGTGGCCAGCGTCCCGGGCTGTCTCCCCACGAGCCGCTCGCCACCGTCACCGCCAGCGACCATCACAGCCTTGTCGCGGCCAACCTACTCAAGCTGCGTGGCGACAATCATGGCGCCGACCTGAACCAGCCCCTCCCCACGGTCACGGCCAACGGCAACCACCTCGCCGAGGTCCGCGCCTTCCTGGTCACCTATTACGGGCAAGGGGTCGGGCAGACCGTCCGCAAGCCAATGCGGACCCTGACGACCAAGGATCGAATGGGGCTCGTTACCATCGCGGGGACCGAATACCAAATCGTGGATATCGGCCTCCGGATGCTGGAGCCGGAGGAGCTGCTCCGGGCGCAGTTCGGTCGTTTCGCGGCGGGCTACGACCTGTCGGCGGCCAAAACCAAGTCCGGCAAGGTCCGACTTATTGGCAATTCAGTTTGCCCCGAAGCGGCCGAAGCTCTGGTCCGGGCGAACATCCCGACCGAACTCGCAGCCGCAGCCTAACCCCTCACTGAAAGACTGACGATGCCCAAGGGAACCAAGTTCAACAAGCAGACGGGGGAGATTGAGGGCGCCACCGCGACCCTGCCACCGGATGCGGGCGCGGACCTGATCCGCCTGACCAATCACGACCAGTCGGTGATGCGGACGTCGCTCGACCTGCTCGACAAGGCGGTCGAGGCGGCCATCAAGGCGGTGACCAAGATCGGGATTGCGACCCTGCCGATCGACGCGTTGTCGGCGCAATCCGTCGAAGCGCGGAAGCAGATGAATTCCAACATCGAGCGGGAAGAGTGGGGACTGGCGCCCCACCTCGTGCCGTGTGTGCGGCTGGGCATCAGCCTCATGGTGGAGAAGCTGACCAAGATCGAGGAAGCGCAGGTCGAGCTGGGCATCATGGCCCCGGACGACACGAAGCACCAGCTGGACCTGGCGCGCGACCTCGCCGCCCGGCTCCGCGACCAACTGCGGATGCTCTGACCATGAACTACCCGGCGCCCGTGCCCCTGCCGCCTGCGCCGCCGCACCCGTTCACTCGGGATGCAGCGAAGCTCAGCACGGCCGGCCCGGCGGAGATTGTGGACCTGTCCAGTGGGTGGATGACGGAGGAGGTGCGATGAAAGCCCTGTCAATCCAGCAGCCGTGGGCCTGGCTGATCGCCGAAGGGCTCAAGGATATCGAGAACCGCAATTGGTCAACGACGTATCGGGGCCCCATCGCGATCCATGCCGGCAAGAAGCTGGATGTCCTGGCGGATATGTACCTGAGAGACCGTGGGTGGGGAGAGCGGCTCCCGCCTGCCGAGCTGCTCCCGAAGGGTGGCGTAGTGGGATTTGCTGAAATCATTGGCTGCGTCCGGTTTTCGAAAAGCCGCTGGTTTCAGGGGCCCTACGGATTCGAGCTCGCGCTCCAGTCCCGATGCGACCTCATCCCATGCCGGGGGCAGCTCGGCCTTTTTGAAGTGGATCTCGGAGTAAAGTCATGACGTTCGGCAAGCGGACCTTCGCGCGTGGTCGCACCCAGCGCCCCAAGCACGGGGCGATGAACAAGATGGAGGCCAGCTACGGCGAGCTGCTGGAGCAGCGGCGGATCCGGGGCGAGGTGGCCAGCTACGCCTTCGAGGCGGTCAAGCTCAAGCTCGCGCCGCTCACGTTCTACACGCCGGACTATCGGGTGATCCTGGTCGACGGCACGGAGGAGTATCACGAGGTAAAGGGGTTCTGGGAGGACGATGCGCGGGTCAAGATCAAGACGGCCGCGGTGATCCATGACTGCTACGTCT
>Ga0193726_1000342_pt1 | contig 54171 bp, 44 predicted proteins | sample H2c1metaG_FD_144928 | JGI IMG/M metagenome (GOLD analysis project Ga0193726, IMG submission 144928) | Soil microbial communities from a riparian zone of the East river system, Colorado, United States - H2c1 | ecosystem: Environmental > Terrestrial > Soil > Riparian zone | place: USA: East River... | reverse complement strand
AAAAGCGCAGGTGCACCCGCATTTTTTATTTAATACCTTAAACAATATCTATTTTTTTATACTTTCAGAACCAGCCAAAGCAAAAAAACTTGTATATAAATTGGAGCAATTGCTTCATTATATGATCACAGAATGCGAGCAGCCCGTTGTGCCCCTGGCGAGGGAAATAGATTTGATCATCGATTATCTTGAACTGGAGAAAGTACGTTATAGCACCCTCGACATCGAGATGAAAATAACAGGCGATTGTACCAATAAAATGATTGCTCCCCTATTGATGATACCATTTATTGAAAATAGTTTTAAACATGGTACCAGCAAAATGCTCAGGGACCCCTGGATAAAATTATTTATCCAGGCGGATGAAGAAATGTTGCATTTCACCCTAGCGAATAACAAGCCCGCTGAAACCCTGTTGAGTAAGAAACCTGGCATCGGGTTGAGCAATGTTAAAAAAAGACTCAGGCTCCTGCACCCTGAAAAACATTATCTTTTAATTGAACCCACATTGAATACGTTTACTGTAAATATGCAAATCCCCCTGGTTAATAAATTCAATTAACAATGTAAAATGGAAGAAATAATCTTTAAAATTCTGTAATGGCAATGGATAAACTAGTAAGCTGCATTGCAGTGGATGACGAACCGCCGGCGTTAAAACTGATGGAGAAATATATCCAGGCAATTCCTGCACTGGAGCTAAAGGGCACCTGTAATAACGCTGTGGATGCTCTTGCCTTGCTAAACCACAATTCAATAGACCTTATTTTTCTTGATATACAAATGCCGCATATACTAGGCACGGATTTTATGCGAACGCTTTCAAATCCGCCTAAAGTAATATTTACAACGGCGTATAGAAAATTTGCTGTTGAAGGGTTTGACCTGGATGCCGTGGATTATCTATTGAAACCAATATCGTTCCAGAGATTTTTAAAAGCAGTAAATAAAGTGCTGCAATTGGATTTAACTGACAGCAAAAAAAATGCAATCCCAACCCTTGCCGGGAAAGAGAATAAAAATGATTTTATTTATCTCCGTAATGACAGGAAAAATATAAGAGTCAATTTTGAAGACATATTGTTTGTTGAGAGTTTAAAAAACTATATAAAAATTGTTACAAAAGATAAAACCATTGTGACAAAATATTCCATTTCTACATTGGAGGTAGCCTTACCGTCATCATTTATTCGAATCCATCGTTCTTTCATCGTTTCCAAAAATAAAATTGAATCTTTGACTCATAATTTTATCCAAGTAGGAAAATATGAATTACCCGTAAGCCGAAGCTATGGCCATGAGGTAGAAAAAGTTCTGAAGGCAAAATAGATTTGGATGCTTTTAAGAAAAGTTGATCTCAAATACAATGAACGCCAAAGCTGTTATTGTAGGTCACCTTTGTTCAAGTTGGTCCATTCTATTTGATAATGAAAAAGTTATGCATTAAAGGTATTCGGATGCACGAGGGGCCGCTGACTTATTTCGCGTTTTTATCTATTTTCATCCGCCCCGATTAAAACCCTTTAATTTTTCATTGTATTTTGCAAGCCTAAATAACTTTATGAGAACAATCACCACTACCCTTTTATTAAGTCTTGTCATTGCTTTTACTTCGTGCGAGAAAGAAGTCAATTACGCGAACAACAACAATTCCAATAATAATACGGGTGGCACAGGAGGCAATAGTACCCAGGATATAATAGGTACTTATGATTTTGTGGGCATCTCGGCCCATACAGAAAGTACCGTAACTGTAAATACGGGTGGACAGGATCTGAAGTCAGTTACCATAAGCGATTATACAAGTAAGGACAACACAGGAACCATACAAATTACTTCGAGCCAATTTATCAGTAACAATCTTGGCTATGCCATTGACACCATAATGAATGTGAAGTCCTATACTGACAATGTTCTAATTGATGATTCAGATTTTCCATTTACTGAAACAATTCCCGGCTCGGGTAGTACGTCGCCGTATACCCGGATTACAGCAGATTCTATATCAATTGTCGGTGCTCTTGGAGCACCAAGTGATCCCTCTGGCACAATCCCAACGGGTCCCGTGGGGGTAAAACTGGCCTGGTCAGGAGACACACTTTTATTAAAGATAAACTCAAGCTTTACTCAACCAATCACCCAGGGTGGCGTTACGGGGGTCATTACCGAATCAGTGAATGGAGTTACTAAGTTGAAAAAGCACCAATAAATTTCCAGGTAAGAAATGTGTTGCCGAGATCGTTCCTTCCCCTTCCCTTGGTTCATGTTGGTCGGCTGACCATAAACAACTAGTTTATTTTCTGATACAGAAAATGAAAAGATTTGAAGTTTACGAATTTACATCCAATGTTCATGTTGGTCAGGCGACTAACATGACCCGAGATACAAAATGAGCAGTAATCCTTAAAAAATTATCCTGCTCATCATTTATTAGGTTAAAGAATAGCACCGGGTGAAAGAAGAACAGCCGCCTCCACCTAAATAAACATTTTGTAACTTTCGTAGCAGGCATGAAATTAAAATCCACTACAATACTGTGTTTCATTGTGACAACGGTTGTTGTTATCGGCTCCTGTTTTACCAAAAACAGCAGCGATAAATTACCTGCCACGGTCAGTTTTAACTTCAATATCCGCCCAATCCTTTCTGATAAATGTTTTAAATGTCATGGTCCCGACGCCAATAAAAGACAGGGACAGCTGAGGCTTGACATAGCCGACAGCGCTTTTGCTCCATTGAAAGAAACAAAGGGAGCATTTGCATTGGTGCCAGGCAAACCGGGCGAATCAGAGCTTTATAAACGTATCTCCTCCCATGATACGTCTTATATGATGCCGGCACCCGAATCACACTTAGGCATGTTAACTGAATATGAAATCAAATTGTTCAAAAAATGGATCGAACAGGGAGCTCATTATGAAACACATTGGGCATTTTTACCACCCAAAAAAGTTCCCCTTCCAAAAGTGAGTAACAAAGATTGGGCAAGGAATGAGATCGACTATTTTATATTGCAGAAACTGGATGAAAAAAATCTTTCCCCTAATGGAGAGGCCGACAAAGAAAGATTATTAAAACGGGCATCGCTGGATATTACAGGATTGCCCCCTTCACTGGATATGATGGAAAGGTTTCTCAAGGATCCGTCGGCAAATGCTTATGAGAAAATGCTCGATGAGTTGTTGGGTATGCCGCAGTATGGTGAAAAGATGGCAGTGCATTGGCTGGATGTGGCCCGTTACGCAGATAGCTACGGGTACCAGGATGATAACATTCGGACACAATGGCCCTGGAGAGATTGGGTAATCCATGCCTTTAATGAAAATCTCCCCTACGATCAGTTCCTCGTCTGGCAGATAGCAGGCGACATGTTGCCCCAGGCAACAAAGGAACAAACACTGGCAACCGGTTTTTTCCGTAATCATAAATACACAGAAGAAGGCGGTGTAATCCCGGAGGAATACAGGATAGAATACCTGATCGATAAAACAAAAACATTCGGCAAAGGAATATTGGGTGTCACTATTGAATGTGCCCAGTGTCACGATCACAAATATGATCCGTTCAAGCAAAAAGATTATTACTCGTTGCTGGCATTTTTCAATAACACAAAGGAAAAAGGCTACGAAGGAGATGTATCCGTATCAAAACCGGCTAAAAATCCATTGATCCATATCAGCGACACAGATGTAAAAACGGTTTTATCATTTATTAATAAAAAAGATACCGGTGATTTGACCGTTTCAGTTATGGCTGAAGATACGCTGCGCCAAACGTTTATTCTTAGCAGGGGTGTGTACAATATGCCAACGACAGAGGTACAACCCGAAGCGATTCCTGCAGTAATGAAGTTTGATGAAAGTAAATTTCCAAGAAACAGGTTGGGTTTAGCCCGATGGACAGTCGACAAAAGAAACCCGCTAACAGCCAGGGTATTTGTGAACCAGCTCTGGCAAGAGATCTTTGGAAGAGGCATTGTGAAAACTGCCGGAGATTTTGGAATGCAGGGGGAACTGCCTTCTCATCCTGAATTACTTGATTGGCTGGCTGTTGATTTTATGGAAAGTGGATGGAATATTAAGCGACTGATAAAAAAGATTTTATTATCTGCCACGTATTGCCAGTCTGCCCAGATAACGGAAGATAAATTAAAGGCAGATCCGGAGAATATTTATTTATCGCATGGACCGAGGACAAGGCTTACGGCTGAATCGGTTCGCGATGTTGTTTTGGCCAGCAGCGGTTTGTTGAATAAAACGATCGGCGGCCCGAGTGTAAAACCTTACCAACCGAAAGGTTTATGGGAAGCCGCCACATCCGGTCGCGGTGTATTGGCAACCTATAAACAAGATGAAGGAGACGCATTGTACCGGAGGGGGATGTATACATTTATCAAACTCACCGTACCGCCCCCATCAATGGCGATATTCGATGCCAGCAACCGTGACCAATGTGAAGTAAAACGCTTAAATACAAATACGCCGTTGCAAGCGCTGATGATGATGAATGATCCAACAGTGCTGGAAGCATCGAGAGTGTTGTCGCAAAAACTGGTAAATGAAAACTCATCTCCCGGAGAAAAGATCAACAAAGCATTCCGGATGATCATTTGCCGTAAGCCAACGAACAAAGAGTTGTCTATCTTAAGTAACTATTATACCGAACAGTTGCAGCTGTTTCAACAAAAGAAGCTGGATGCATTAACGACATTGAAAGTGGGTGCATACCCCTTGATTGAAAAACTGAACCCGGATATTTCGGCTGCGATGATGAAAGTAATAAATATGATTTATAACATGGAAGAGGCGATAACGAAAACGTAAAAGCTTCACGCAAAGTTTATGAGCGCAAAGAAATCTTTGCAGCTTTACTTCTTAGCACTCATTGCGTGAAATAAAAAAGTTGAATAGAAACCTGTATCCGAATATTTCGGCAGAAAGAATGGAGGCGATAGCGAAAACGTAAAAGCTTCACGCAAAGTTTATGAGGCGCAAAGAAATCTTTGCAGCTTTACTTCTTAGCACTCATTGCGTGAAATAAAACTAAACTTATGCAAAAAGAAATTTTGGAACACGGCCTGAACTTAAACCGACGACGCTTTTTGTCGAGATTAAGTTTAGGTCTCGGGAGTGTAGCATTAGGTTCTTTATTGATCCCCGATTTATTTGGCGGTGGCAGCGAAGAAGAAACCATGATGACCGGGCTTCCACATTTTGCACCAAAGGCAAAAAGAATTATTTACCTGTTTCAGAATGGAGCACCTTCCCAGCTGGACCTATTTGATTATAAACCCAGGCTAAATGAAATGTTTGGCGAAGAATTACCTGCGTCAGTCCGGATGGGACAGCGGCTTACAGGTATGACGTCCGATCAGAAAAAATTCCCATTGGCAGGCTCTTATTTTAAGTTCGATCAGTATGGGGAGCATCGCATGTGGTTCAGTGAACTGCTGCCAAATATTGCTTCTTTAGCCGATGAACTCTGCGTGATTAAAACATTACATACGGAAGCTATCAATCATGATCCCGCGCTTACATTCTTTCAAACCGGGGCGCAGGTAGGTAATCGACCGAGCATGGGTGCATGGCTCAGTTATGGCCTGGGAAGTGAAAACAAAAATTTGCCGGCATTTTGTGTATTGCTGTCGAAAGGAAAGGGAAATGGGCAGGGTGTTTATTCAAAGCTTTGGACAAATGGGTTTTTAGATTCCATTCACCAGGGGGTCCAATTCAGCAGCGGTGAAAATCCAGTCCTATATCTAAAAAACCCCGATGGAATAGACAAAGCTGACAGGAGAATGATGCTGGATAATTTGTCGGCACTAAATGAGGAATCGTATAAAGAATTTGGCGACCCGGAGATCCACACAAAGATTCAACAATACGAAATGGCTTATCGCATGCAAACAGCCGTTCCGGAGATAACGGATCTTAGTAAAGAACCGGAAGACACTATTAAATTATATGGGCCTGATTGTTTGATCCCTGGAACTTATGCGGCCAATTGTTTGCTGGCACGCAAACTTTCCGAAAGTGGGGTTCGCTTTGTCCAGTTGTATCACCAGGGATGGGATGGTCATGGCAATTTACCTGCAGAGATCCGGGGACAATGCATGGATACCGATCGTGCAAGTGCAGGATTAATCAGGGATCTTAAACAACGCGGGCTACTGGATGAAACGTTGGTGATATGGGGCGGTGAGTTTGGCCGTACCAATTATTGCCAGGGTGTATTGAAAAAAGATAACTACGGCAGAGATCATCATCCGAGGTGTTTTACAGTGTGGATGGCGGGAGGTGGCGTAAGACCTGGTGTATATGGCGAGACTGATGAGTTTGGCTACAACATAGAAAGGGATCCTGTGCATGTTCATGATTTCCATGCCACGATCCTGCACCTTATGGGATTGAACCATGAGCAACTCACCTTCAAACATCTCGGTCGCAGGTACAGGTTGACGGATGTGTCGGGTGAAGTGGTGAAAGGTTTGATGGCGTGAATATTTTATTGTGTTACCAGCTTCAGTTCCCTGATCGGCTGTTGTTGCGTCGCATGCCGACGCTTTCGGTCGGCATCCAGACATTTATCGTCTGTGACTCTTGTACGTTCTGTAATTCTATTCAGCAAATGCTAAATAGTCTTGATAATTTCGATAGGTTCATTCAATTGTTAAATAAAAAAACAAAAGCCCGGCCTCCCTTTCCTTTGGAGAGGGAACGAGGGTGAGGTCCAATGAAACGTAAACAATTTATTCAACAGTCATCACTCGCTGCCACAGCTATGCTTCTCTCTCCTTCGATTTTCACATCAGCAAAGAAGGAAGATATTATTTTAGGCCAGGGCAACAAACGGTACCGCATCAATACCAAATGGAGTAAAGCCGATGCCATGCAATACCCGGTGAAGGATTGCCATGAGATGATACAGGATAAAAAAGGAAGAATTCTTTTATTGACCAACGAAACAAAAAATAATGTTCTCATTTATGACCGGTCTGGAAAATTATTAAGCTACTGGGGTACTGAATACCCGGGCGCACATGGGTTGACATTATTTAATGAGAACGGTGAAGAAGTATTATTTATCTGTGATAATAATCTGCACCAGGTGATCAAGACAACTATAGATGGAAAAGTATTGATGAAGTTGGATTATCCCAAAGAAACAGGAGAATACACGAAGCCCGAAGAATATGTGCCCACAGAAACAGCTATTGCTGCCAATGGTGATATTTACGTAGCAGACGGATACGGGAAAGATTTTATTATTCAGTACAATCATAAAGGGGAGTATATCCGGCATTTTGGCGGACGGGGAACAGAAGAAAAATTTCTGAAAAATGCCCACGGTGTTTGTATCGATACCCGTATTAAAGAGAACCCTGTATTGATCGTTACTTCCAGAGAGCAGAATGCCTTTAAACGTTATACAATGGAAGGTGAATTCATTGATACCATTTCATTGCCCGGTGCATGGGTATGCCGGCCTGTTATTAAAGGTGAGTATTTATATGCAGCCGTATTACAAAGCCAGAATAATTTGTGGAAGCAATCGGGATTTGTAACAATCCTTGACAAGAATAATAAATGTATCTCAAATCTTGCCGGCAGTGAGCCGGTGTATAAAGATGGCAAACCCGAAGAGATGTTTCAGACCAATAAAATTTTCCAGTACCCCCATGATGTTTGTATTGATGATGAAGAAAACATGTACGTGGCCCAATGGAATTCCGGGAAGGAATATCCCTACAAACTCGAACCGGTGGCATAAACCTCCTCTCCATCGATCCGAAGCTTTGAGGTGCTATCGGTAAGTGATCGGTACACATTCCTATTGTGTGCCTGGCAAAGCACTTCAACAACTACAAGCAAGTTCCATTAATAAAATCAATATATATTTAGCACTTGAACAAAATCAAAAACATACTATTCAATGCTAGTTTTGCTATCAACTGCCTGCTGGTATTCCTCCTGTTATTTGAAAACAGGATTCAATTGCCGGCATGGCTGCAGGTTGCCGGGCGCATGCACCCCATGATCCTCCACTTTCCGATTGCATTGAGCATATTGTATGTATTATATGTTTTATTCCTTCAGAATAAACTCTCACCACCGGCCGATGCTATTCAAATCGGTGAATGGCTCTTGCTGCTTTCCGCATTTACTGCCGCTACAACAGCAATCCTTGGTCTATTCTTATCAAGAGAAGAAGGCTACGATGCCGAAGCATTGATGTGGCACAAATGGGGAGGAGTTAGTGTTTCACTATTACTGTTGTTATGGTATGGTTTCCGAAATCGGCTATCTGCAACAAAAGCAGGAACCCTGATCGCCGCCATAATTTCTTTTGCGGTCATCATTTTTACAGGCCACCAGGGTGCAGGTATTACCCACGGACAGAATTTTTTGCTGACTCCTCTCCTGCCAGAGAAAAAACAACAGCAGGTCTTACTTGAAGATGCCGAAGTATTCAAAGATATGGTACGACCTATTCTCGAGACAAAATGCATGGGTTGCCACAACAGTAGGAAAGCAAAAGGTGAATTGGTGATGGCAACCCGGGAGCTTTTGCTCAAAGGTGGAAAGACTGGCAAATTGTGGGACAGCACCGAAGCTGATTTCGGTTTGTTGATGAGAAGGATACATCTTCCCCTGGAAGCAAGAAAACATATGCCACCCCAGGGCAAACCACAGTTGACCGAAGAAGAAATTTCAATCCTGGGTCAATGGATAAAGAGCGGATCTGATTTTAAGGTCAAGGTGGTTGACCTTGATCCAAACAGTGAATTAAGAAAGATCGCAGGCACCATCTTCACTACTATTGAAACAGATGAGTATGATTTTGCAGCGGCAGATGAAAGCAAGGTCAAGTCATTGAATAACGATTACCGGGTTGTTTTTCAAATTGCCAAAAATTCACCTGCCCTCAGCGCCGAATTCTTCAGTGCGGTACAATTCAGACCGGAAGGTCTAAAAGATTTGATGGTAATAAAACAGCAGTTGGTATCGCTGAATCTTGCTAAGATGCCGATAACTGATGAAGACTTGAAAACGATTGGCGAATTTACCAACTTGAGAAGGCTGAATCTTTCATTTACAAACATCACGGGCGCCACGCTCAATGAATTGAAAGGATTGAAGGAATTAAAACAATTGTCTTTGTCCGGGACAAAAATCAATGCAGCATCATTAAAGGGTCTTTCATCACTTGAGCACGCATCTTCTTTTTTTATATGGAACACCGGCATAAAAAAAGAAGATGCGGGGGTTTTAAAAAATAAAAATCTTGTCATTGAAACGGGCTTCCGTACTGATACAATGATATTAAAGTTGACGCCTCCTATTTTGGAAAACATCGAACAGGTTCTTCTTCAATCGCAGCCTTTGAAACTGAAACATTATATAAATGGCGTTACGATCCGTTATACGCTGGATGGAACAGATCCCGACAGTCTCCGGTCTGCCATCTATACAAACGAGGCGGTGGTCAGTGGCAATGCTCATTTGAAAGCTATCGCGTATAAACCCGGTTGGTATAGCAGCGACACTACAAAGATTGATTTTTATAGTGCTAAGTACAGACCTGATACAGTGATCCAATTGTTACAACCTGATAATAAGTACAAAGATGAGAAAAACAAAACGTTGATCGACGGAGTAAAAGGAGACATGAATATTGGCAGCGGCAAATGGATCGGGTTCAGGGATAATAGTATGAACGCATTGATGATATTCAATCAGCCTTCATTAGTATCGGATGTGGTGGTAAGCTCTCTTGTTGATATTGGTGGTTACCTCATGCCGCCACAATCACTGGAACTATGGGGCGGAAATGACTCGGCTCACCTGGGACTTTTAACTCGCATCACACCCGCACAACCTGTGAAGCCACCAAAACCTTTAAAGAAAGGAGACCCCTTAAAGATTCCACCGGCCTACTTGAAACAATATGACCTGAAGTTTAAACCGACAACTATCCACTATCTAAAACTAATCGCGAATCCTGTTTTAAAGCTTCCTAAATGGCATCCTGGGAAAGGACAGAAAGGCTGGTTTTTTACAGATGAGGTGATTTTGAATTGAAATGTAAATTGAGCGAATCATCAATAAACCTATCGTACAGTCATAGTTGAAAGCAAAACGGTGTCGATTCGCAATTGGCAGTACGCAGGATTTTCATGAGATATAATTAGATCATTATTCATTCGTATTCGCGGTAAGCGCCAAACCTCGCCAGTTGGTCCTCCCCTAATTCTTGTGGGATCGGGTAATATGAAATTTTCAATTGATCACAGATCTGCATCCATAGGTTGGTGCGGGTATATGTTTGGTGAACTTTCTGAAATGGAGTTGATAAGAGTAATTCTTTGGCTTCTTTAATTTCTCCCTTATCAATGAGGAGCTGTATTTTTCTTTCAATGATCCATTCATCATTCAGGGCATCCACCTTTGCCAGCCACGCTTCACGCTCTGGAATCGTTTGTACGCCAAGATTGCGAAGAACCTTATCCCGTTCAATGATTACCTGCGGATGAATTTGCAACCATTTCTCTTCAATAGATTCAAAGGCCGTCAAGGATCCTTTCATATCCCCTTTTGCTTTGAGTAATCTTGCAAGCAAGGCCCTGGCCACACCTGTTTTTGTTGTCAAAAGGATCTTTATCGCCTCGTCGGTTCTGTCTCTTCCGGCCAACCACGTTCCGTAATAAAATCTCCATAGATCAGCTTTCTCCCCGTTGGTATGTTCAATGGCCCATTTGAACGAAGCATCAAGGTTCTCCATTCCCGAAGGGGGCCAATTGTTCTGATCGGTTTGCGGAGGATCCGGCAACTTGCTTTTTGATTGGGCTCCTTTGATCAATGCCTGCCATATCTCCACCTCTTTTTTTCTTGCCCATTGAAATAATGGAATGTCACTGACATCCCTGAGGTGTACATCAGGAACAGTCAAAGAATAAATATCCAATTCTTTATCGGTGGGAATCCAGTATTCAATATGCCACCTTTTCTGCAGGGGATGTAATTCAAGTTTTATTGATTGATCCCCGATGGGCCCTCCCTGTATTTCAATATACGTTTGATGCCTGGCTGTACTCAATAAAGACCAGGCGCTATCGTTACCAACCCCATAGCTCCATAGTTTTATTCCATCAGCGATTTTTTCATCAGCTATATGATATAAGCCGCTACCTGAAGAAGGCGTGTAGGCGCCAAAGGCGTTTGCATCTTTTGTTTTCCAGAAATAACCAGTCATTTCCTTAATATCAGCCTGGGTGCGTGGACCCTGCGTTTGCCAGTCGATGGTATCGATTTTTGATGAATGAGAAAGGACCTTACCTTTTGGAAAATCGAATTTTGTATCCGCTGCGGAAGGCAATGCGGCATTGGACCAAGACATCCAGGGATAATCAGAGTTTCCAGGGTTATAAAAAACTACTCTCTCGGTTAAAAAATTATCATGTCTTCCTAAAGAGTACTCTACCGACCATTGCATGCCAAACCGTAATTCTCTTTCACCGCAGGTAACATAAATGCGTTCTGTCGAACGGTCGACCCGGTAAAGAATTTTTTCATTCTGAGAAGGCGAATGGGAAATGGGAAAACTTACTTCTATTCCACCAGCAACGAAATAAAATCTTGGTAAGATCCTCGTATAGCGGATAATGCCGGGAACATAGAGCACCTCTTTCCCCGAAGGTTTTTGGATCATTGAATAGATCTTTCCCCCAAGATCAGGGCAGATCGTGGTCTTTAGATGATCATTCTCCAAAACAATAAAATGGTATTGTACCGGAGCCGGCCTGTTAGAGGTTTCAGAATAACTTACGTAGGGGTACACACCGTTTGGATCCAGGGCTGTGGGAACAGGGCCTGCCTGGACCAATTGATGGGTTAAAACAGTTTCATCATATTCAAAACAAATAACTTTTCCTGGATCCTGGCAAAGACATTCAGTAGCAAAAAAACCGGAGGTAAATAATAATGAAATGGCGTTTCTGATATTCATTTTGACCATTACTTTCCGCCTAATTTACCTAAAAGTAATGAGATGATGGATGAGAGATGATTATCAGAGATGATAGTTCAGAGATGATAGTTCATAGTTGTCATCAGTCATCTGTTACCGTGTACTCAAAAATTTTCGCACAACATGACTCCTCCTTAACTATCCTCCATTATTTATCATCTCCACAACTCTCATCTATCATCTATACAACTATCATCTATCATCTTTCGTCTTTCATCTTTCATTTATCATCTACTCTTAGAATTTATAACCAAACCCAAGCCCGGCAAAAGGAAGAAAGAACCCACTGCCAAATATCGGAGTTACTTCAGCTTTAAAAAAGAATCCCCCCTTTGCAGGAGCATACCGATAGCCCAGAGTAACATTACCAAAACTTGAAGTAAAGTTTTTAGAAGTGCCGTGGTTTTTAGCGCTTATTTTCAGGTAGGTAAATCCGGCACCTACTTCAAAATAACTTTTGTTGTTTTTCCCTATCAAATAATTCAAACCTAACGGCACAGTTACAACGGTTGCGCCATTTACAGGGAATGCCCCAACACCAACTCTGAAACCAGCGCCACCTTCTTTATTGGCAAAACGCATATCAAAATTAGCAGAGGCGAGGCCGGGTCCGCCAATCTCCACATAGGCAGCTTTTGCAGGCCCCTGGGCATATGTAACACTCAGAAAAGCTGAATAAACGAGCAATAATGCAATGACCTTTTTCATACAATTATTTTGGTTTTATGAGTAATTTGGTTTCTAAAATTTGTTTTTTAATTAGTTTTAGAACACAAAACTATTTCCCCGCATTGCGCAAGGCAATAATACGTTTGGGTAATTTATTTATAGAAGCAGGCTGAAAAATTAAGTTGACGTAGACGTGAAGAATGTTCCCTTTGCATTTATTATGACAAATCTTAAAAAAAATTTGAATTTTCAGAGGTCGCCTTTTGTATTGATGACGATTGTTTTTTTGATTATTTATTCTTCTTCGTCCGCGCAGAATAAGGATTTGTTCCAGGTAAAAAGATGCCTTGCAAAAACAATTAATTACGGGCAAGGCCTGATGAATAACTCAATTGTAAGCATCATTACAGATGCTATGGGATTTACCTGGGTTTCAACATCAACAGGGCTGCAGCGATATAATGGCTATACGCTGCAAACTATTACGCCTGTTGCTGATGGCGATACAATTCACATAAATTACCCGGTATACTTTTTAGAAGGTAAAAACAATTCCATATAATAGGATACAGAAATGGCATATTGGAATACAGTACTGAAAATAATTCTTTCAAAAAACTAATTACTGTTGCAACTGGTGTAAAGTTTCGGTATGCATTGATGCCTGTCAAGCAAACAAATGAAGGCACCTGGTGCTTTGAAGAGAAAAAAGGGATTGTCATTTATAACAAAAGCGGTGTTGCCCCCATCCAGTTCCCGTCAACTCAAACTGCAAATGTTGAAGACATGCTGCGAACAGAAGGTTATAATATTACCAGGAAACTTATCGTATCAAATGATCACTTCATTTTTTTGCGTGCATCATTAAACAAGATTTTGCAAATTGACATCAGCACACACCAGGCAAAACGCATTGAATATCCCGATTCATGCATCATTGGAATGGAATGCGATAACAACAAAATTTTTGTTGCTTCAACAGATGGCCTGGCTTATATAAACATAAGCGACGGAATTATTTCAAAAAAATATTTGTACAGGCTTCTCAATGATTACCCCGTAACGAGAAGCTCAATTGATCTGTCGGGTGATCATCACTTGCTTGTGACCGTGGAAAAACACCTTTTTGAGTTTGACACTGCCTTCATTTACCAAAAGGAAATTGTTTCACTAAATCACGAACCACTACTTAATGACGGCTACATACAAATTGTTTATGAAGACCCGTTCAGGCGCATATGGCTGCTCACCCATGAAGACATCAAGCGTATACAAAATGCGGAAACTCCTTTTGCACACTTTATATACCCGAAAGAGAAAGACAATTTTGTAAAGTGTATTTATTATGATAAAAATAAAAATATTTTATTAGCAGGCGCTTACGCAGGGCTTATACAATTATATGACTCATCGGGCAATGCTCTATGGGATAAGCCATTGGTGGGCAAAGGGCTAAAGGGTATACTTTCGATTGAAAAAGTCTCAGACGATCATTATCTTGTTGTGGTAGAGGGAAAAGGATTATATATGCTTCGCCTGCACGAAAAGCAATTGAACCGCCTGGATTTAAGCAGTGTTTTGACCTTTCAATCAGAGATACTAAAAAATTCCTATTCAAGCAATCTGCAGCGCATTGATGACAGCACCATTTTTATATGCACAAACTCAAATGTGTTCCAGTGCCATTTTCAAAAAAATCAAATCAGCAGTACACAACCTTTATTGAAACCCACCCAGGTCAACGGCTACACAGTTTCTTGTTTCATTTATGCTTCAAACAAAAGCTTATGGGTCAGCACCGTTTCAGGTGTAATTCTAAAACTTGACGCGCCAGGCTCCTTAAAAAAAATCTATATCCCGGAAAATTATGTGGTGCGTTGCATGGCAGAAGATGGCACGCACAATATTTGGGTGGGCACTGAAAGAGGGGTCTTTATCTACAATGCTTCCGGGGAATTGATTAAACATGTAAACAGGGAGTCTGGTTTGCTGAGTGATTTTATTTATGCGCTGCAACCGGCAGATAGCAGCTCTAATAATTTTTTTGCAAGCACCAACTTCGGACTATCTTTTATTTCTAAAGAAGGAAAAATAAAAAATTACACAAGAGAACTGGGACTACAGGAGAATGAGTTCAATACACAGTCCAGCGCCATATCGCCTGCGGGTAAATTATTTTTTGGAGGAATAAATGGCATTACTGCATTTGATCCGGCTGCACTTTCCGATGTGGGAGATTCTTCTTTAATCAATATTACTCACCTTGTGGTAAACGATTCTTTATATAGCTTATATGGCAGCGAATGGAAAGGAGATTCTATAAGGCTTGCATATAATCAGAATCATATCCAGTTTGATATTGCCGCTACAGGTCTCCTGGACCCTGACGAGTATCTTTATAAATATCGCATGAATGGTTTTGAAAAGTCGTGGCAAAGCACTCACCAGGCAACAGGAATCCGGTACACACTGGAGCCTGGAACCTATGTGCTTGAAATTAACTGTAGCCCGGAACTTTTCTCGAAAACCGTTTTCAAAAAGAAATTAATTATCATTATTTATCCGCCCTTTTGGAAAACCTGGTGGTTCATCTTTGTTTCAATACTCGCGGCAGCCATGGTCATTTTCGGTGTGTGTTATTATATTGTCTTGCAACGCTTCCAGATGAAATCAAGAAGACTTGAGATAAAACAACAGTTGGTCAATGAACGCGAACGCATTTCACGGGAATTGCATGATAATATCGGATCGCAGTTGAGCTACATCAGCAACAATATAGATTGGCTGGCAGAAACGCAGGGATCTTTCAGCAAGGAAGAAGAAACAAAAAGGTTGGCTATTGTTAATGACACGGCTAAAAACCTGGTTTCTGATTTGCGGGAAACTATTTGGGCAATGAAAAAGGAATCTATTATGCTGGATGAACTGGCTGATAAATTAAAATCTTTTTTACAGTCACAATGTATTTTGAGACCGCAGATGGACGTGGTTATCACAGAAAATATCCGAAAGAGCTATAGCTTTTCCCCAACGGAGGCATTAAATATTTTCCGCACATGCCAGGAAGCCATCGTAAACAGCATCAGGCATTCGCAAGCTGAAAAGATTTGTTTCACCATTCAGTCGGATCCTGAGGAAGATTTCTCGTTCATCATAGAAGACAATGGGAAAGGATTCGTTCAGCAAAAGAATTACAAGGACCATTATGGCCTGGAAAACATGATGCATCGCGCTGAAGAATCAGGAGCAACTCTTTTTATCAATTCAGAGCCGGGTAAGGGAACGAAAGTATCAATTATCAAACTTTCTCACATAAAGGGCAAAGGCCCTGCATAGAATAATCCAAACGGGTTATTGTTTAGTAGTTTAAAAAAATGAAAGATTGCATTTAAATGATCATGAAAATACCTGTTGGCATAGTAGATGACAAATCTCAAAACCGCCTCTTGTTCACAGAAAGACTGAATTTTTCTGCTCAAATAACAGTTGTGATGACTGCATCAGACGGAAAAGATTTTCTTGATCAAATGAAAAAAATGGATCATCAACAGCGTCCTTCTGTAATATTAATGGATGTTGAAATGGCAAAAATGGATGGGATTGCTACGGTGCATGCGGGAAAGATATTATACCCGGATATGCATTTTTTGATGCTGACAGTTTTTGACGATGATGATAAAATATTCGAAGCGATCAAGGCCGGGGCGGACGGATATATATTAAAGAATGAAAAAGTTTCGAACATCATTGATTGCATTGTGCAGCTGGCAGAATCAGGATGTGCCCCAATGAGCCCAAGAATAGCGAGAAAGACACTTGACCTGTTGATGAATGCATCGATTCCAAAAATGGAAAAGGAGGCCGCAGGGAAATATGACTACGAATTATCGGATCGTGAAACAGAAGTCCTGAAACTCACGATAGATGGATACAGTTACAGGCAAATTGCCGAAAAATTATTTCTTAGCGGGAATACGGTAAAAAAGCATCTCGCAAATATTTATCATAAGCTGCACGTAACATCCAAAGCTCAGGCAATAAAAATTGCCACAAAAAACAGATTGATCTGAGAAAAAAGCATCCTACGCTCTTGTTGGTGTTCGAGTTTTAGAATTATCGAAAATAAACGGCCTCACCAACAACCGAAATCAGAAATAACTTGGTAGTACTTCGGTTGTTAGTCTGCATTCTAATAATTGATGGACGCTTTCTTACCAGGACCAAAGGGGCAAAAAATGAATCTAAATCTTATATTACCCTTCATCTGTGACCAGCATCACATCGAAATCAAAACTGTCAACACTAGCCGATAATTCAATACGACATTTAAGCGGATAGTCAATCCTAAACGCACCATTGGATCCCAGCGAATCCGGCAATACTATGTTTGGATTCACAATAAATACCGGCTGAAAGTAGTTGGGATCGTTATAACCAAATATCGAATAGGACTGGCGAAATACTACTCCCTTGCTTGTCACTGCATGGATTATTATATACAACCCATTTTTTGCAAGCCTGTTGCTCCATTCATCCGGATGTTTCCAATCAAAGAGCGGAGTCAATACTATTTTTTTGATACGCACAAATGCACCTACGTGTGGTAATGTAAGTTCTTTTATTCTTTCCTCGTTGGTAAGGCGTATCGCCACATCCCGTTTTACCAAGTCTGTTGCTGCAATACTATAACTTGTTCCCCTACCTGCACCATGTACAATCAAATTGCGCATTCCCACCAGATCCGCCAGTATTCTTTTTACGGTTGAATTCGGAATTTTTAATTTTTCTGCGATCTCGCCACTGCTGATACCCGGATAGTTTTCTACAAGCGAGTAAATACTTTGTTCGCGCATTCCTATACTTTCACGATGTTCCTTTTTTTTTACTTTTTCTAATAGTTGCTGCTGTATGTTCTTTAGGCAGTCCAAAAAAAAGTATACCCATTCTGTAGCATCTTCCCCCGGACGGTTTCGCTGCGCATCCATCAATCTTTTATAATACTCTTTCTTCCTGTGTTCGATTTCATACTCGAAGCTCACATACTCGATCCATACATAGCCGCTTTTCAATAAAAGCAATGTTGCCAACAGACGGCTAAGCCGGCCATTACCGTCCTCGAATGGGTGGATGCTTAAGAATTCATACACAAAGAGGGCTGCCCGTATCAACGGGTGGGTTGAGCTGTCATTGTTGTACCAATCCACCAATTGCTCCATGGCATCCTGAGTGACTAATCCTGGTGGGGTTGTTTCGAAAATCGGTGTCTTGCTTCCGTCAGCTTCTTTACGCTCCACTCGGTTCGTAATTCTTTTATAATCCCCTTTGTGATGGTCGTCTTTTGTACTGTGCTTCATCAAGATTTTATGCAGATGCTTGACATTGCTTCCTGTAATACTGATGTCGCGATAAGATTCTCCTATCAGGTTTAATGTATCGTAATACCCGGCTACCTCCTGCTGATCTCTGTCGCTTAGTGTGGTGATGTCGAGGTTGTCAATCAGGGTTTCAACTTCTGCATCAGATAGGTGGGATCCTTCAATCCTTGTAGATGCCCCAATGCTTCTGACGGTCGCGATTGATTTCAGTTCCTTCAGCGTCTGCTGTTCTCTTCGCTCGATCGCCTGCCACTGGGCATCAAAACGATCTAATTGATTTAATTCCTGTACCAATTCCATCCAATTTTCTGGATTAAACTTAAGGGTATGTATTTTCATTCCATTCATGTGAGATGATTTGATTCGCAAATGTACGTATTTTAAGAATACTATCAATACGATTTGATACGTTTTTAGACGAAAAATCTATAAAATTAGATGAATAATACGAAATGAGACGATTAGAGACGAATAACAAATGGGGGGTAAGAAGGCTAATCTACTGATATGATTTTCCTGAAGTTCTCAAACGCTAAAGTTTTACATTCCTCAGCCGCCGTTAATGTGGGTCGCCTGACCAACATGCTGTCAAAGACTAATTATTCCCTTTCAAACCTGCCTGCAGGCAGGCTCTTCATCCCGACACCATGATCCGGATAAAATTCTTTCTCACTCCGTTCGTATAGATTTCACCGGGTTTGCCATTGCTGCTTTTATCGCCTGGAAACTTATCGTTGCAAGCGCAATAATGATCGCAACAAGTCCGCCTGCAGCAAATATCCACCAACTGATATTGATGCGATAAACATAATCCTGCAACCATTTATTCATGAAATACCATGCAAGGGGCGTGGCAATTAAAAATGCAATTGAAATAAGTATGATAAATTCTTTTGAAAATAGGTAAACGATATTGCCTGCAGTAGCGCCAAGTACTTTACGAATGCCCACTTCCTTTATCCGCTGCACTGCCATGAATGAGGCTAAGCCATACAACCCAAGACAGCTAAGGAATATCGCGATGGCTGCAAAAATTTTATACAACTGCGATAGCTGATTTTCCTGTTTGTAAAAACTCCCAATTTTATCATCAAGAAACTTGTATTCATAAACAAAATCTGGAAATGTTTGCTCCCAGATATTTTTAACAGATTGCAGTGTAGAAGAAATATTTGTCGTAGCAAGTTTTATTCCGGCCTGGTTGTACATTGTAACGTTTGTGGTAATGAGCAACGGTGCAAGATCCTGGCGAAAAGATCTGTCATTAAAATCTTTCAATACGCCGACAACAGGGCATTTTATTTTATCGCCCCATATACTTATTTCTTTGTTCAATATTTCGTTTGGATCTTTGATTCCCAAACTTTTCATCAGCGATTCATTCACCAAAAATTCCTGGGTGAATTTAGATGGTTGCAAATTTCTTCCGGCCACCAGTTGTAATTTATAAGTTGGCACATATTTATCATCGGCGAATTTGGTAATAGCTTTAAAATCTTCTTCTTTTATAGCACGGTCAAACTTGAATGTGCTCCACATATCATTGACATCTTCAACCGGGGTGTTCGAACTGAAGCTTACTGCCTGCACCCCGTTTACTGACAGTAACTTTTGCTTTAAATAATCCAGCCTGGCGATGCGAAGACTATCTACACGAAAAGGAACATTTACAATTGCATTTTTATCGAAGCCTAACGGTTGATTCATAAAATAACTCATTTGCTGTACAATGATGAGCGTTCCGATGATGAGTGTCTGGGCAATGATGAATTGAAACACTACCAAACCTCTTCTTAATGAAATTCCCTTTGCCCTATTTGCTGTGAGCTTACTCTTTAAAGCATTAACAGGATTGAAACGTGATAAAACAATAGAAGGGTAAAAACCGGCGAGTGCGGTTACAACAATTGTTACAGCCAAAAGAAATAAAATAATTGCAGGATTACTGAGCATGTTGAATGAAAGCGAAAGTTCTAAAAGTTGATTTACAGAAGGCAATGCAAGAATTGTGACAGCTGCTGCAAGCATCACGGCACTTGTAACGATCAAAAATGTTTCAACGATGAATTGGATCTGCAATTGAGATTTGCTACCCCCCAACACTTTTCTTACGCCAACCTCCTTTGCACGATTAACAGCTTGTGCAGTGGATAGGTTGATAAAGTTTACGCAGGCAATCAACAGGATGAATGCTGCAATCAGCCACAATACATTGAGCAGTTCGTGACCGATTGTTTTGTTGCTGTAATTACCCGTTTGTGTGTCATAATGCACCTCACTTACTGGTTGTACGATATGACTGTCTTTATTTTCAGGAGATTCTACTTTTCTTGAATATGCTCTTAGCTGCTGATTGAAATTGTCCACTGAAGTGTTTGGCGGCAGTAAAATATAGCAACCAAAATCAGCGTTCGTTCTGTCCTCCCAATCGGTGGATTTTGCCATAAGACTTCCGGTAAAACCTGTTCCATAAGCCACAACAAGCTTTAGCTGAAAGTCTGTATTTGCAGGTATGGTCGCAAGAATACCTGAAACCTTTAATACTTCAGTGCCGTGCTCGAATATATAACCGCCTGCTTCCAGTTTAATCGCTTTACCCATTGCTGTTCTCCAGTCACCAAAATATTTTTCTGCGATCTCTTTTGTAAGCAATACATTGTTCGGTTCTTTTAATGATTCATACGAGCCTGCAAGCAAGGGAAAATCAAATATGTTGAAGAATGAAGGCTCTGTAAAAAATACGCCCCTTTGCTCTTTAAATGTTTTTTCCGTATTTCCATTATTGCCAGGTATGAGCAATTGATCACTTTGGCTTGCAAAAATCGGGACAACCTGTTCTATTTGGGGAAAAGCCGTTTTCAATGCTGTGGGCATTGGAAAAGGAACGTCTTTCCCGTAAGAAATATTTGCTGCATCTGCATGATGATATTCAGTTAACACACGATAGATGCGATCTTTCTTTGAGTGAAAATTATCGAAGCTTGTTTGAAATTGTATAATGATAAAGATCATCATACAAACGGCAATACCAACAGCCAATCCGGCGATATTGATAATAGTGTAATTCCTGTTACGGGTCAAACTTCTGAATGCCGTTTTGAAATAGTTTTTAAGCACGTTATAAGTATTAAGTTATAAGTATTAAGTTATAAGTATTTTCATTTTCTAATTGTCAAATGTTTTATTCCATGCTTGTTGGACGCCTGATCAACATGAATACTCGTTGATGTTGGTCGCCTGACCAACATCAACGAGTACCTTACTTCCGATACAGAAAATAAAATAATTTTAAATTTAAGAATTTTCGGCTTGTGTGGTATAAAGACAGTACAAAAAACTTCAGCTACCAGCAGATACCTTTTTCAATTACTGCCCGCATTTCTCCCAGGTTGTAGTTTACTTCATACGACGGAACATTCAATTGGAGAAGTCCTGTTCCTTCCGGGCCTCCGAAGTTTTTGATCCATTCTGTATTTGACCCAAATTCATCCTTAGCCAAAATCGTGATATTGTTCCCCGCTTCAATTACAGTGGGATTACTTACAGCAGAAAATTCGGAATAAAGGCCTACTGCCGCACCTTCACTCGTTGGATGAGAAACGTATATGCCGCGAATCAGATTCTTTTCTATGTATTTTAATCCAAAAACTGTCGCCGGGATACTGTCATCAAATGCGACAACTGCTCCTGTACTGTCACGTGAATACGCAATGGGATTCAATCCAAAGATGACAATTTTCCCTTGTGCTTCCATGTATTGCAGCACAAGCGGTTTTCCCTCCTTATTTTCCGTGATTGAAACAGGAAATCTATTGTCTGCAAAAACAATAACCGACCGGGCGTGAGACGTGAGTTGCTGTTTCATTGCAGCTTCCAGCTCGTCCTCAGCCACGAGTTTATACCCACATGCAATAAAATAGTCCCTCAAATAACTGTCAATTCCGTTTTGAAAATCTTTAAAATCCTTAGGATGCTTTGTTCCTTCATAATACACCATCCTGGTGTACGAGGCAGGTTCGACACTTCCTTTGGTATTCCCGGCGAGGCCATACACCACCCCTGCCTCTGTTGCACAATACACCATACCATTTCTTAACACTGGCGTTGAAAACGACCGGGCCCCCAGCGGGAAATCCCAAACTTCTTTTCCATCCAACGTAAGTGCATGCAGGTTGCCACTAAAATGCAGGTCAGTAAAATAAAGCATGTCACCGGCAATAGTTATGGAAGAAAACACAGCACTGGCAGCCTTGAATCTCCATTTTTCTGCACCGGAATGAAGATCCAGTGCCTGCACCAAAGCATCGCTGCCACAGCCGATATAAGCTATCCCATCTTTAACTGCCGTTGACAATATCCATGGACCTTTATGATTATTGCGCCACAATTCCTTTCCTGTATTGAGATCAATGCCATACACAATGCCATCACGACCTCCCGTTACTACTACATTATCCGAAATGGAAGCTGAACAAAAAACCGATTTACGATCATTGCCGGCACTTTCGAAACTATTATTAACACCATCGGTAGCAAACTTCCATTTCAATTCACCATTGGCCTTGTTAATATCAAGTATATAACCCGCGTTGTTCCCGAAGACAACATTATCGCCATAAACGGCGGGAGCCGTGCGAATACGTGAATGGCTATTATATTTCCAGGTTACTTTGCCAGAAACTGCTTCAATAGCATATAAATTGCCATCACCGCTTCCTATATATACCTTGTCATCTGAAAGAATGGGAGAAGAAAGATAGTTGTCCCAATAATTTTCATCACCAAGGTCTTTACCCATTGTTAATTTCCATTTTAATTTGCCTGAAGACCTTTGAAGACAATAAATATTTCCATCTCGACTTGAAAAATAAACCGATTCCCGATCTGCCGCGGGAGATGAAAAAATCGCACCTCCGGTTTTTACCTTCCATAACTCTTCGCCTGTTACTGCATCCAGTGCATAAAAGTATCCATCCCCGCCACCGAAATACAAGCCCTGGTCAAATGCGACGGGTGTGCTCCGGATTGGAGCATTGATTTTAAACATGAACTTGATTCCGTCCAACTTTGATACGGGTTGTTCGTTCGATTGGCCGGTTAACGCGGCACCCGAGCGAAACATTGCCGCCTGGATATTTTTGGTTGACTGCAAATACGCGGTGTGTGGTGTTAGAATGAGGGCCACCCATATAATGCTCAAGGCGCTTATTTTCTTCATACAAACTATTGCATTTTAGGATTGATCGTTTTAATACTTCGATTTAACTTGATATTACTCTCTTAATATTTCGGTTGCAGGTAGCCAATAGATGTTGTCAAAACCATTTTCCGGAGCTTCCATAAATTCCGTCAGATCTTTTATCGTTGTCGTTTTGGCAAAAGGCACCCTGATATTGCTTCGGTTGCTTGTAAAGAAAAAATATTTTTTATCAGGTGTTATGTAGGGGCAGTAATCCAGTTGCGGCGAGTTAACCAGTAATCCGAGGTTTTGTGCCTTTTTCCACTCCCCTCTTTCATTTTTGTGGCTGATGTAAAGGTCGCCTGATCCAAAGCCATCAGAACGTTTATATCCCGAAAAGATAATGTATTGTTCATCCGGATCTACAAAGGCGTTAAACTCGTCACCTTCGGAATTAATACTATCGGGCAAAGCTTTTGCTTCGGCATATTGTTTTCCTGTAAACGAGCAGTACATGATGTCTTCCTCGCGATTGGCAACGGCACGGGTAAAATAAATACTGCCGTTCCTGGTGAGTGAAGCATAAAACTCGTCTTTATCGGAATTTACAGGTGCCTTCATATTGGTTGCATGTACCCACTTATCATTTTCTTTAGTTACAAACCAAATGTCGTAGTCCTTTTGCGCACCCGTATCACCAAGGGGCCTATTGGAAGAAAAATAAAGCCGGTTACCGTCAAAAGAAAATGCCGGCTCAAGATCTTTATACCCGCCACAGAAGCTTGCAACTTCCGGAGTGGTCCACCTCCCATTTATTTTTTTGGAATGCATAATGGTGCTGATCGCGCCATAATTAAATTGCAACGTGTAAAACAACTCATCACCCCCCGGTGAAATAGCCATGTCGCGGTTACCATATTCGTTAGAGATAACTCCTGGTGCAAATAGTTTTATTTCGTTGGTGGGGGGCGTTTCATTAAAATATGCATTTCCCTGGCTGAACCCGCCTACTGACAGTAAAAGAAAGCCAGCCCAGAGTAATGTGGCGATCCATATTTTTCCTGGTCCTGTTGTTATCCTTATCCGTTGCATTCTCATCACACAATTGGTTATGATTCTTTACAATTGTCAATAATTCTTGTCAAGGCTTGTTGGAGCATTTCCATGTCCCGCGCGGCAATTCCATGCAAGGCGGTTGCCCTGTTTGACTCAATGGTTGGTATTAATTTTTTGATCGTTCGTTTGCCGGGCAAGGTAACCCTGAGCCTGAAACGCCGGCTGTCTATTGGGTGTGCACTTCGTTGCAGGTACCCTTTCTGCACCAGCAATTCTATGATCCGGGTTACTGAAGCTATATCCTTGAATACGATTTCAGCAATTTGGTGCTGGGTGATGTTTGGGATATCAAGAACGGTTTTTAATATCAACCATTGATCAATAGTGATAGCAAATCCGGTTTTATCGATGCGTTTTTGCGAGAACTGCCTGTACCTTTTAATGGCCCTTTCGATATCGTAGAAAATGACGTGCTCCACTGTCGCTGCTACCAAAATTAAAAATCATTGATATATCAATAATCCCGATTGAAAATACGATGCGCTGATCAATGATCCGGCTGCTATTTTACCAAAACCGTCCTATCTGCAGCGTAAGCATTGATCATTTCACCTGGGACAGGACTTATGCCATTCGTGCAGCGGGAGCGGGTGAATAGAATCCGATATCTGGCTGGGTTTTGATGCCGTTGGTGTTTAAGTTTTAGAAACGGCGTGAGAAATTTATTGATGACAAGGAAGAAGTGGCCTGATCTATATGAAATTCAATTCAATAAATGATGATCTTAAAGCTAGCAGGGTCAATTTTAAAAATATATGGGTTTGCCATTGATTGGCGTATATGTAGCCATCAATGTATTCAAACTCGTTAAGATTATAAGTGGGACTACCTGTATCAGTAATTTCAATCTTTTTTATAAGATTAAATGTTGAGGGATGATAAAGAGTTAAATTGGCAGTATTTGTCCGATACAAAAACTATATGTGAATCTTGTCTTACATTCCGGGAAGCTAATTCTTCAATACATTGGCAACTTCTTATTCGATCACAACTTTAATGACCAGGTAACTGAAAGGAAAAATTTGGCTATCGGGAAGATAATCTATTTCTATATCCGTATTTGTACTTACAGCCCACAACTTACCTTTCATGAAAGTGATGGATTGATTGATTTGAGTTTCTTTACCATCTGCAATCAAATAAATTTTTACACTGCGGTTGTTTGTATTCGTTCCTGCCAAAACATCTTTAATTATGCTAACATAAATTCCTTTTTCATTTTCTGTCCATCTGCCCGCCACCACGTTATTAATTGTGATCGGGTAATGTTGAATGGGATTAGCGATAGAGCCTGGAAGAATGGTTTCTTTTTTACACGAACTCAGGCTAAAGATGATTAACGCATTTGAAATAAACATCGCGAATAATATACCTTTCATTTTTTAAAATTTTGATTAAGCAATCTTGTTTTGTGAATGATGCTGGATCAAAACTATATCCCTCTAAGACCGGATACCAGCCTGATTGATTAGCTTGCGGGGGAGACTGGATAAATGAACAAGGTGATTGAGAATTCGGGAACTGATCTTAGGTTCTGTTGGGGCGCAATTTACTTAATAGCATTTCTTTTTTGCTGCGGGAAACGTCAATGTGGGAGCCGTCACTCATGACAAGATAGCCGCCTTCTCCTTTAATATACTTTTCAACTTCATTCAGATTGACCAGGTAGGAATTGTGTACACGAAGAAAATAGTATTCGTCCAGCAGTTCTTCGATTTCCTTCAATGTGCGGGATATAACTAACTTTTTTTTATTCTTTAAAAGGAAAATGGTGTAATTGCTATCGGATGCGCAACTGATAATGGAGTTTACATCGATCATCTGCAAACCTTCCATACTGGGAAGCGCAATTTTCTGAATTGGAGAAACAGGTTGATGAAACTTTTGTAAAAGAATCTCCAGTTGCTGGGGAACTGCTCTATTGGAACGCTGTATAACTTTCTCTACTGCTTTTTGCAGTTCTTCCCGGTCAACAGGTTTTAAAAGATAATCCAGCGCGCTGAAGCGAATGGCTTTGATGGCGTATTGGTCATAACTGGTTGTAAAAATAATTTCAAAGTTTATCACCGGCAGTTTTTCCAGCATTTCAAAACCATTCATCCCCGGCATTTCAATGTCAAGAAAAACAATTTGTGGTTGCTGTTCCAGTATGACAGCCAAAGCATCTTCACCTGAGTCGCAAATCCCTGCCACTTTCACCTCGGGGCAATAGCGCTCCAGCAGCGTAACCAATGATGCGCAACAGAAAGGTTCATCGTCAACAATAACCGTTTTTATCATAATGGCTCTATAACCGTAAATGCATTTTTTTAATGCTACATTCATGAAACCTCACTGGTTTCCCTATACCTGATTTTTAATGTGACCGTCGTGCCAGCCGGTTGCCCTTCTGCATCCACCAGGTCTTCAACGCTGTAAATTGTTTGTTCCGTATTATTATTGAACAAAGCAAGCCGTTCGGCAGTGATCTGCATACCCATCGATTTTTGTTTTTCCGATGATTTGCTTTTTAGCGTTTCTGCTTTTTTTCTTCCAATGCCATTATCGGTGATGTAGCAGTTCAGCACATGATTATCAAGTTCGAAAGCAAACTCCAGGATGCCTTGTCCTTTTTTGTTCATCAGTCCGTGCCAGATGGCATTTTCGGCAAAAGGTTGTAATAATAACGGCGGAATAAAAATGGAGGAAATGTCAAAGTGATTATTAAAACCTATGTTATAATCAAAAGAATTATTAAACCTTAGTCGTTCGAGATCGAGATACAAACGGAGCATTTCCAATTCATCCTCCAGGTTGATCAATGGATTTTTAGAATTATTGAGCACCATTCGGATCAACCTGGAAAATTTTGTAAGATAATCTGAAGCTATCTCTGATTCATTTTTCAGGATGAAATGATTGATAGAGCTGAGACAGTTGAAAATGAAATGTGGATTCATCTGCGCCCTTAGCGCCTGCATTTCGAGTTCAGTAGCCTGTTGCTGCAATTCCGCTCTTGTTCTTTCACTTTCGAGTTTTTGTAATTGTAATTCATTCTCGGCTATTGCCCGGCGATGAGCTTCATTTTTCCGCTTCAGACTGATATTGCGTAAAATGATTAAAGTAATTAATAAAAAAGCAGCCATAGCAGCTAATAAAACATATGTTTTTAATCTGTTTTTATATTTTTCCTGCTGATTTGCCGTTTCCTGCTTCCTTTGTTCTTCATCAAAAACATATTTTTGAAACTCTTTTACCCGCGATTGACCAAATACACTATCTCTTAAAGCCAGCATGATCTTCATGTATTTATAAATGCTATCCGGCTTACTTTTAGATTCGTAAACTTTTGTGAGTAATGAGCTTGCATTCAGGGCGTAGTCACTAAACTTGTGTTCCAGGCACAATTGAAGCGAGAGCCCCGCGTAATAAATGCAAGAATCCTGGTAACCTGTTTTATAAAAAAGATTTGAAAGATCACTATAGTTTCTTGCCAGGAAAAAATAATTACCATACATCTTGCTTTGTTCCACACCTAAGAAGAAATATTTCCTGGCGAGTTGAAAATGGCCCAAATTATTATGAATTTCACCTAATACAGCCAATGGAAAACATCGAACCCGGTACCAGATATTTGGTTGCAAACTGAGCTCATTTGCCTTTTGTGCGCACCACAGGGCAGAATCGGGTTGATTCATTTCCAGGTGCGCAAGGGCTAAATGAACATAAGCAGGGAAAATATTAGCTTCCAGCCCATTTGACACGGCATATAGTCGTATAAATTCGTGAAGTTGAAAGATGGCGATTTTTAAATTGCCCATTTCCCTGTTGAGAACTCCTAAATAATACTGGATTGAAGTAAGAGCATCCGGTGTCTCTTTTTTTATCTTTTCTGCTATTTGAACATTCTGAAATGTCACCTCCAGTGCCTTTGTATAATTTCCCTGGCAATTATAGGCGAGAAATAAGCTACGCATCCCCAGACAGCTGCCCCAGGGGTAATTTAATTTTTTTGAGAGATCGATCGTCTGCTGGGCATAAAAAATGGAGCTGTCGAATTGATTAAAACTATAGTAAGCTGCTAAGTTATTTAAAGCTGAAACCTTGGCAGTATCTTCTTTAGCATTGTTTACCAGTGAATGCAAACTGTCCAAAAAATGGGACTGGGCGCAAGCAAAACTGGCAATCAAAACGGTCAGGCAGGTAAAAAATACTCGTTTCACAAATAATCCATTTATAAATTGCTTTCAAGACCTTTGGAATATGGTGTGCAATTCAATGATTCTATACTCCATTGGTCAAAGTATCCCAGAGAAATTACAACATTTCCCGTTATTGAAACCTCTTAAATTGCACTTTAGAGATTTTCCATTCACGTCATTTGAGTATGGGTGATTACATGTGATATTTCCCTTCAACTCTCAAATCACCCGCATTATCAAAACATAGGTGATTTTAATATTCTACAATTTAGCATTCAATTCTTAAATCTATTATTTGCAATCTGATTTTTTAAGTCAGATTGAGTGCCCTGCAGGTTTGAAATGTTATTTGGTGAAAATGGAAGTGTACATTGAGAGTGAAATTTGATCACTAGTGAGATGATCTGTCCGTTAGTAGTTTTACAATTGTTAAGCAGTTTTTTTAAATTCTACGCCATTGTTGGTGTTCGAGTTTTTAGAATTACCGAAAATAAACGGCCTCACCAACAATCGAAATTAAAAAAAACCATCCCTTACTTCGGTTGTTGGTCTGTGTTCCAATAATTGATACGCTTTCTAACGAAGACCAACAACGGCGTAAGATTTTGAGGTACAAATGGGGTACAAAAATGAGACTTTTCAGCTCTGACGAACCCACAACAAATTTTAGTGATTGCTCATATTCATTACCTCCTTTTTCTTCCCGGTCTGATTTAGGGCTGCTTTTAATCCTGTAGCGAGTTGCTCTGCATTTCCAACGCCCCAATAATGTAAAAAAAAAATTTTAGGCTGTTCGCTGACCATGTGATTATGCACAGCGACTACTTCAATTCCATTTTCAACAAGTGTCTTGATAACAGGAGCCACTTCATTTTCAAGCATAGCAAAATCTCCGGCAACAGCAGCATGATCTGGTGTGCCTTGAAAAGCTGCCCAGGTATTGAATCCAAAAAACGTAGTTATTGTTGTTCCGTGTTCTTTTAATGAAACATCCGGTCTGCCAATTGTATATTTATAAACGCCTTTACTCATTTCTCCTTTATAACCCAGTATATCATCCAGTTTTTTTGAATCTATGGTATAAGTAACATCTGCCACAGATGAAGCCGCAGGATCATGACCTCTCGATTCTGCAACTTTGTCTAATACAGCCTTTGCTTTTTTTGCTATGTCTTCTGTTTTATCCATCCCCCCGATATGCATATACACAACATTCGGATGGTTTCTAACAAAATGATTATGTATTGCTGTAATAGTCAAACCTTGTTTTATTACTTCCTGTTGTACAGGCCTTAAATCTGTTTCCGTCAGAATAATATCGCCCATTATCATTGCACCCTCTTTAGTCGGTGTAAAGGCTATCCAGGTCCCTAATCCCATAGGGGGAATAATTTTAAACCCATCTACTTCGACATTTAAGTCATTCTGAGGGACAGTGATTTTATACTCGCCATTATTTGATTTCCCTTTTTTCCCTGTAATTTTTTCGATAGTTGTCGTATCTAACGGTTGCATCTTTTGTGCTGTAACTGTTAGAGAAATAAAATTAATAAGAAGAATGAAAAAATAGTAGTGCGATCTGTTTCGATGTTTCATATAATTTATTTTAATTTTTAGTTTACTATTTTTTTATACCCGGTTTTTTAATAATAAGCCAATCAGTGCAGCCGCAATGATAACAAAAGGCTCCTGTAATTTTTTAAATTTTATAAGGAGCAACGCTGTAGCTAAAGTAATCAATATTGAAGGCAGATCCGTAAATTGTCTTTTAGCGAGTATGATCACTGCGCCTGTAATAGCCCCAATAGCAGCGGCCGTAACTCCATCAATAAATGCTTTGATAGCAGGGTGCTTTCCATATTTTTTAAAATAGGGTGCCGGGATGATCGTAAATAAATAGCAAGGAAGAAAAGTGGCTAATGCTGCAACTGTTGCACCGGGAAATCCGGCGACGAGATAACCAATAAATCCAACGGTGATTACTACAGGACCAGGGGTTATCATAGCCACTGCCACTGCATCCAAAAACTGTTGTTCAGTTAACCACTGATGATCTTTTACAATTCCCCCATATAAAAAGGGAACAATTGCCAGGCCGCTTCCAAAAACAAATGCTCCGGCCTTCAGAAAGAACCACCATATCTGCATAAGTTTTTCATTTGCTGAAAATAAATTGGAAACCTGTAAAAGAATCGGAGAAACGAAGATTGAGTTAGTAGTATGTAAAAAATTCGGCGGTGCTTTTACAAGCCATACTGCAAAACCTGATGCCAGTATCAACCAGATATTTTCGCTTTCAGTTAGAAAAGTGACCACAGCGAGCACAAGAAATATTATCCATAACAACCAATCTTTATTGATCGTTTTCTTTGTGAGCTTATAACTGCTGATAGTAATGATACCTATTACCGCAGCGCCAACTCCATAAAAAACTGATTGCATCCAGGGCAAACCACCAAACTCAACATAAGCATATCCTATCGCGATTACCATCAGGAACGACGGCAAGACAAATGCAATACCGGCCAATGTTGCACCGATAATTTTATAATCGACATATCCAAGATAAATACCTAACTGTGCAGCCAGGGGGCCTGGCGCTAACTGCGCTAATGCAAGGCCTTCTTTATAATCTTCTTCAGATATCCAATTTCGTCTCTCAACAAGATCACGATGCATGTATCCTACTAATGCCACGGGGCCGCCAAAACCAATAGCGCCGAGTCTAAGAAAGTAGGCAACCAATTGTTTCAGGGAATATTTAGCTGAGTTTACAGGGGTATTCATAATTTATTTAATTATTAAAAACCTGGGTTAATTAGTTAATACGATAAACCCATAAAGCTGCTGGCTTACCGTTATGTGCAGGAACAGCCAATAGAAATTTCCTTTCCAAGGCTAATAAAAACGAAGTCCGTGCTCCATTACTTGTTTCAATGTGATTGATCTTACTTAATCCGCTTTGGTTTATACGGAATACATCAATAAATCCTTTTCCGGCAGATACAAACACAAGGCTATCACTATAAAAAACATCGTCCGCATCTCCGGCGCAACTAACAGAATAAATATCCTTACCTGTTTCTGTGTTTATCATTTTCAGGGTTGCCGGCCTTCGACAGGCAATAAATAAGCGCTTATTATCTTCATCCAATGCCATTGGAAAATTTGACGAAGCATTCGAGTTTTTCCATTTGGAAATTATTTTAGTTGTTGAAAGATCAGCCACCTCGATTTCATCAGCACCAGGAACGTTTATATAAATGCGATTTTGTTTTTTGGAAATTTGAAACGATTCTGGATGACCGTCCAATGGGATGTTAGTGGTCTGCTGCATCAATTTTGCATCAATGACAGCAATGCCTCCATCACCATATCCTATATAAAGAAAATGTGATGCTGTGTCATACCGCATGTTATCCGCATCATTTTTTAACTTCACAAATCCAGACTCTTTGTATGTCCCTGCATCGAAAAAAACACAGTTGCCATTGTCACCGTTTGCTACCACAAGCCTTTTAAAGGATGATGTATATAGTACACCCTGCGGTTCATGCAAGCCGGCAATTGTATGGATCACCTGCTTTGTTTCGATGTTGACAACCTCAACAGTATTATTGCTAAGTGCAGCAACAAAGGCAAGATGATTTACCGGATCAAAAGTAATATGGTCTATTCTACCCTTAACATCCGGCAAAGTAATTTTAGAGATCAGAGTGATCTTTTCCTTTTCAGGATTAACGCTTGTGACCTGGGAGGTACAATTAAGGTTTATACTCCCACAAAAAAAAATGATCAACAACCGGTATGTCGATTTTGACTTATGCATTGTTTACAAATTAGGATTCCAATTGTGTTTTTCTGTTTGTACATATTTTGCCCAGCTATATAAAGCATCATACAGTTTCATCCCGATTGCCAGTTGTTCATAATCATCTTTAAAATTATACGATAGTCCTGCGGAAATACTCCATAACCCTGCTGATTGTGGTGCAAGATGAAAACTATCAGTGTCTGCCCCTCCAACTATCAATGCAATCCGTAATAAAGCAGGGTCAGAGATGGAATATTTTTTAATGAGATAATCAAAAGTGCATTCGTCGCCATAGTGAGAATACTCTGCACCAGGGATATCATAAGGTATGGCGTCTAATTCTCTGGCTTTATCAAAAACCTGCTCTTTGGGAACGAAAATAAATTCACCTTCTTTATCAATAAAGTTTTTGATGAGCCACGGGCAAGCTATCCTATCGATCTTTGGCCGTTCACGGGTGATCCATTTCATAACTTATACGTTTTAACGAAAGGGATAAAAAGATTTTAAAATCCCTATCGCCTTGCGATTTTTTTCTACAAATTCGTTGTCTTTTTGCTGAGAAAAATTCAAACGCGTTCCGATCTTGTTTGCTATTGCCTTTTCGTAAACTATTGCCGCGGAAGCTACATCCTGTAAAGCAGTTCCCGTACTATCAAAAATGATTATCTCTTTATCTGACTCACGTCCCGGTTTTCTTCCCACAATGATTTGCCCGAGTTCAGCATGAACACAATCAACTGTCATCAGTTTTCTCTCAATTGCATGATGCAATTCTCCTATGGTTGCACACTGCTCTGAGACATCAGCTACGATTTTGCTTTTAGCCATTAACTCTGGAAACAACTCCTGTTTCTCTTCGTTATCTGCTCCGACAGCGGCAATGAAAGTACCTGGCATGATATCTTCGATATGTATGAACGGTTCTTTAGATGGAGTGCAGGTAACACATATCTGGCTTTGAAGCAAAGCACCAGGTAATTCAGTTAAAGTCATTGGAACGACCTTTATATCTTTTGCAAATTCCTGGGCAAATTTTTCCGCTTGCGATGAGTCGGTATCAAAGACATAAACTTTTTCCAATTTTCTCACTTCCATTAACGCTTTGAGAGAAATTTTTCCCTGGTTACCGCAGCCGCAAATCGTGGCGACTTTAGCGGCTGGTAATGCCAGATAATTTGCCGCAACTCCTGTGGCAGCACCAGTTCTTATAATTGTTATTTCAATTGAATCTATTAACGAAAGAAGTCTGCCATTGGTTATATCGCAAACAACAATAACACCTTGTATGGTCGGGAGGTTATACTGTTTTGAGTTTTGGGGGAAATTAGCATTGATCTTTGCTACAAAGTATGATCCTGAAAGACCCGTCTTAGTATGAAATCCCCCGGAATCTGCGTGAATACCCAGTACTTTAGGAGGCTGCGTTTTTCCTTCAGCGTATGACCCAAAGGTTTTTTCTACTGCGGCCATGCATTCATTAATGCTTAAAAGACTGGCTACATCCGCACGGTTTAAAAGTAAAGTTCCTGCGCTTTCCATTATAAATAAAGACGCAAGCTACCTGCACAAAAACGCCGAAAATAGAATAAAAATAACTTTTTGTACGATGGCTACTTTTTTTCAATTTTTTTCTGTACCCGGAAGGGTTTTGACCCGTGTACTTCTTGAATATTCTGGTAAAATGACTTTGATCAGAGAAGCCGGTTAAATAGGCAATCTTAGTGAGAGAATAATTTGATGTATTCAGATATTCTATAGCTTTTTCAATCCGAAGTTTCCTGATATACTCACCGAAAGAGAGATCATTGAAATGTTTTGAAAATTCACGGGATAAATAAGCGGGGTTTATATCCAGGTTTTTAGAAAGTTGCTTTAAAGTAATGTTTGTGTCAATCTGATCCTGTATCGTCTCTTTGAGTTCTTTCACCCAGGATGGAATCCTTTTTGCAGAAGATTTTTGTTTTAAATATTTCTCAAATACCTCAATCAATAAATGCTCGGCAGGGTTTTGAGTATGCTTTTCATTGTGATGGTATTTTGCCCAGCTGTATAAAGCATCATATAGCATCATTCCTTTTTCAAGTAACTCATAATCGTTAGGGATATTATGTGCAAGTCCTGCTGATATGGCCCATAACCCTGATGACTGACTTGCCATATCATGCTTGTCAGTATCTGCACCTCTAACAATTGGCGCCAATGCAAGTATGCCAACATCTGTAATTTTATATTTTTTTATAAAATAATCAAACGTGCATTCATCTTTATAATGTGTGAATTCAACATCCGGTATATCAAAAGGGATGGCATTTAACTCTGTGGCTTTTCTTTTCACATCAATAAAGGGAACGTAAATAAATTCAGCTTCTTTATCAATAAATCTTTTGACAAGCCAGGGACAGGCAATACGGTCAATTTTGGGATGCTCTCTTGTTATCCATTTCATAATACTGCAGTTGAATTGATAAATAAATCAAAGGCATTGCAAGTTCCCATTAAAAAGCCCGTTATTCATGTTGGTCGCCTGACCAACATGAATAACAAATACATTATTTCCCAATACAGAACTTCGAAAAAATATAATCCAACTGATCTTCGTTGGTGATCTCACCGGTAATTTCTCCGAGGAAGTGCAGGCAACGACGAATATCGAGCGATAACAGGTCGCCGGGTAATTTATCTGTTAGCCCTTTGCGAACATCAAGTAGAGCCGCGTGCAATGCGCGCAATGCTTCAAAATGCCTGGCATTGGTAACAATGGTGCTTTCAGTTTGCACTTTGCCTTGCAATACCGTTTCGATCATTTTTTCTTTCAGATCATTAATATGCTGCAGGGAGATGGCAGAGACGAAAATCAGGTTTGAAAATTTGCTCAATTTCTCTTTTGATTTTTCTTCGCCTTCAATATCTATTTTATTTGCCACCAATAAATATTTTATCTGCTCATTAGAAAAATCTTTTTCAATTTCCAACAATTCATCCTCCCCGATCGTATTGATATCAAAAACATAAAGGACCAGGTCAGCTTGTTTCATTTTTTCGAGGCTTCGTTTTACTCCCGCCGATTCGATCACATCCGTTGTGTGTCTCCGAATCCCTGCCGTATCAATTAAACGAAACTGGATGCCGCCAATATTGATCACTTCTTCAATCGTATCTCTCGTCGTCCCTGGCAATTCACTTACGATGGCCCGCTCTTCATTCAATAAACCGTTCAGCAATGTTGATTTGCCCGCATTTGGTTTCCCGATAATGGCCGCACTGATTCCATTCTTTATCACATTCCCAAGTCTGAATGAATCTATGAGTGAAGCGGTAACGGCATCAGCTTCATCGACCAGTTGATACAATTGTTTTCTATCAGCAAACTCAACATCTTCTTGTGAAAAGTCAAGCTCCAATTCAATCAACGCAGAGAACCGGATCAACCGCTCCCTCAATTCTTTTAGCTGGTTTGAAAAACCTCCGCGAATATTATGGAGGGCCGCTTTTTGAGAAATGGATGTATTGCTGGCGATCAAGTCGGCAACGGCTTCCGCCTCTACCAGGTCCATTTTACCATTTAAGAAAGCTCTTTGAGTAAACTCTCCCGGCTTTGCCATCCTTGCCCCTTTCTTTATGCAGGCATCAATGATCTGTTGAAGAATGTATGGTGACCCGTGACCACTAATTTCTACCAGGTCCTCACCTGTGTATGAACGTGGATTCTTAAAAATAGATACAACAGTTTCATCCAAAATGTTATCGCCATCTTTAATCATTCCCACGTGCATGGAATGCGAAGGCTGCACTTCCAGATTTTTTGATGGAAACAATTGATCTACGATTGCAATAGCGTCATTGCCACTTAACCTTATTACTCCAAGGGCACTAACTCCCGGAGGTGTCGCCAGGGCCACAATAGTGTCGTCCCATCCTGATAATTTTCCAAGCATGATCAAAAGTAAAAGCGATTTAGGTAGGATCGAAAAATAAAAATCCTCCCAGGCTTGCCAGGAGGATTAAAAAATTATAGGGCAATCATCATTATTCTTCTACCTGGAAGGTAATGGGTTGTTTACGATAGGCTTTAACATTACGTCCATTTTGAATTGCCGGCTTCCATTGCGGTCCTTTCTTAATAACCCGTACGGCCTCATCCTCCAAACCATAGCCATGGGTGGTCAATGCTTTTACATCACTTACGTTCCCTTCTTTGTCAACCACAAACTGCACCCATACTGTATAGTTGCCTGCAGGGGCTCCATTTTCTCCCGCTACATCTCCGCGAAGATTTTTTTCAAGGAACTTACGCCAGGCCATGTCTCCACCAGGAAACTGCGCTTCCACTTCTACTTTTTCAAAGATTTTATTTTCATCATCATCTTTTTTCTCTTCAATGACTTGTTTCCCTTCATCGATCTGTGTTGGAGTAGCTATATCACTTTCTTTTATCCCTTCCTGGTTTGTTACAGATATTTTTGTTGAATCCAGTTCCTTATTTTCTTTTATTACTTCCTTTACTTCCTCATCCTTTACAATTCTGGGAGGCGTAAATTTTGCCATCTCAACCTGGGGAGGCGGAATTGTTTTTGGAATAGGTGGTGGAATCTCGATTTTCTTATCCTCAGGCTTAATATTCGCCAATGTAACGTCGGTAATAATGGGTTTGTTGTTTTTACTTTCAAAGGCTTTCGCTAAAAGTGAACTCAGCAAAGCCAGCAAAGCAATTGAAGCCGTAATGATCAACGCTTTTGAGATGCGCCTGTTATATGTTTTTCTCAGGTTGTATGCGCCATAGTCCTTATTGCGATCTTCAAAAATAAGATCCAGGATATCGGCGCCTAAAATTTTGTTTGCTTCCATGGTTTAGTTTATTTTAAATAAGATGCGAAGCAATCATGTTTCCATAACTGGTAACTACTTTCCATGGTTCCTGATAATTTCTCAAGTGCGATCATTGAAAAGGAAAAGTGATTTGGGAAGGATTGCAGAAAAAAAATCCTTAAGAAGCGCAGATAAATTATTTTCCGATACGGAGCATGGAGAAAATAGATCCCAGCCAATCATCATCCGCGATCGCTTACTACATTTTACAACGCAATACCGGATCATTCATCTTTCCTTTAAATCAATAATATGCTGCAGGAAGATCGAAAAATAAAAATCCTCCCGGGAAGTTCCGGGAGGATCAAAAATTTATGGATCACTAATTACAATTATTGTTCTTCTATCTGGAAGGTAATGGGTTGTTTACGATAAGCCTTAACATTACGTCCATTTTGAATAGCCGGTTTCCATTGCGGTCCTTTCTTAATTACGCGAACGGCTTCATCTTCCATTCCATAACCATGCGTGGTAAGGGCTTTTACATCACTCACGTTTCCTTCTTTATCAACAACAAACTGCACCCACACTGTATAGTTTCCTGCAGGAGCTCCATTTTCAGAAGCAACATCACCACGAAGATTTTTTTCAAGGAATTTACGCCAGGCAACGTCCCCACCGGGAAAAGCCGCTTCTACTTCCACTTTTTCAAAGATCTTATTTTCGTCATCGTCTTTTTTCTCTTCAATCACCTGTTTCCCTTCATCGATCTGTGTTGGAGTAGCAATATCACTTTCCTTGATCCCTTCCTGGTTTGTTACAGATATTTTTGTTGAATCCAATTCCTTATTTTCTTTTATCACTTCCTTTACTTCCTCATCTTTTACAATTTTAGGAGGAGTAAATTTTGCCATCTCAACCTGGGGAGGCGGAGGTGGTTTTGGCGGAGGTGGCGGGGGAATATCAGCCTTCTTTTCTTCCTCTTTAATATCCTGCAGCGTAACCTCATTGACTTTAAAATTGTTGCCCTTACTTTGAAGGGCTTTCGCTAATAGCGAACCCAACAAAGCCAGCAAAGCAATTGATGCCGTAATGATCAAAGCTTTTAAGATCCGCTTGTTATATGTTTTCCTAAGATCGTAAGCACCATAATCCTTATTACGATCTTCAAAAATGAGATCCAGGATATCAGCACCTAAAATTTTGTTTGCTTCCATGATTTAGTTTGTTTATATAAGATGCAAAACAATCACGTTTCCACAACTTGTAATTACTTTCCAGAATTCTTTTCAGTAGCCTGGACCACCTGGTATTCCTGTGGTGTAATATCAACCATGGCATACCTTTTTACATTGTTGATTGTCATTTCATCAAGAATATCAACCGTGTTTTTATAGGTCGCATCCTGGTCAGGTTTAATCACCACCACAAAATCCCTATCAAGACACGAAGTCTTATCACCATTGTTTTTAGCCCATATCTCAGGACAGCTGCCATCATGAACATGACTTTTCATGACATCCTTTTTCTTATTGATGATCTCCTCGCGGATCGTTGAAAAAGTTGCCGACTTAAAATTGGACCCATCAGGAAGCAATTGTCCTTCATAATAGTAAACACCATTGTCTTTACCGATCATGATGGTCAATGCGCCGGATTCTTTGGCCTTATTTAATTCGTCCTGGTTCTTAGTATCCTTAGGCATGTTCAGATTCATGGCCTTTGGGCTGCTCATTGTTGTAGTAAAAATGAAAAACGTAATGAGCAAAAATCCAAGGTCTACCATGGGAGTCATATCCACGCGGGTTGAAAGCTTTTTTGCTTTTTTTACCCCTGGCCCTTTTTTATGGCCCTCATCGCCGCCACCTTCTATTTGTGACATAGTAAGAAATTTTAGTAAAGTTAAAAATAATTAGCCTGCCTTGCGCCTCTGCGTATAAAGTTCTGTGCCGGCAGGGGCATCCTCCGGAGAGGTAATCAGGTTATATTTATATACGTCATTCTTCTTAAATCCTTCAATAACATCCTTAAATACAGGATATTTTGAACTATTATCTCCCTTTATCATGTACTTCAAAGACTGCCCGGCAAAAGCCGCTTTAGCCGCCTGAATCCAATAGGTCAGGTCCCCACCTGTCGTATCCACTGGAATGCCCGGTTGCTTTAGATCCTTCTGTTTGTCAGCGGGCATATCAAGTACCTGTTTCAACTGTCCGAAACCTACACCAACCATATACGTTTTCCTGTAATTGAGCTTTTCGGCACTCGTTAACCCCAGGTTCCTTGATGTATTGACCGAATTGATTACATCATCAAATATACCCTGGTTCTTTTCTGATAAAACGGTAAAGTAAACTTTGCCTTCTTTATCTATCGTAACTAACACGGCATTACTTTCAGGAAGCTCCGTTGTAGATACCGATTTAGGAGTGGTGATCTCTACCGGCTCCGGGGGTTTGAATTTTGTGGCCATGATAAAGAAGGTAAGGATGAGAAATGCTACATCCACGAAGGGAGTCATATCCACCGCAGTACTCTTCTTTGGTATTTTGACGCTTGGCATGAATTAATAGTTTAAAATGAGATGCTTAGCAATTAATTTTCCATAAAAAAATTCAAAACAACCTCTTATTTGTACAATGAACCAAAGCTCTGTGTTAATGTAAAACCTGATTCATCAATACCATATGTAATAGCATCAATTTTAGTGGTAAATACATTATACATGATCAGAGCAAGGGCTGAAGTACCGATACCAAAAGCCGTGTTATACAGGGCCTCAGAGATACCCACCGCCAATGCCGTTGCTGCACTTCCTCCACCGCCTTCTGTTCCCAGGGCGCTGAATGAGCGGATCATTCCCATAACCGTTCCCAACAGGGCGATCAACGTACCCACTGAAGTGATGGTAGATAAGAAGACCAGGTTTTTTTGAAGCATAGGAAGTTCAAGGGCAGTAGCCTCTTCAACTTCTTTCTGAATGGCAAGCATTTTTTGATCTGTATTCAGCTCCGAATTGGTCATCATTTCTTTATAACGACGAAGACCGGCTTTCATAACATTTGCAACCGAACCACGTTGTTTGTCGCATTCTGACAAAGCAGAATCTACATTACGATTGGCAAGATGGTACTGCACCCTGCGGATAAAATCAGAAACACTGCCATTGCCAAGTGCCTTACTTACGGTAAGGAATCTTTCAATAGAAAATACGATCACCATTAATAACATTCCGATCAAAAGGGGAACGATAATTCCTCCCATATAAATGCGACTCAATGCCCCTATAGGATCCTGATGTTTGGGCCAAAACATTCCCTGGGCCGGATTTTTGAATCCCGAGGGATTTCCGAAAATAAAACGCCAGATACAATAACCAGCGATAACACAAATGATTGGAGCAAACCATGATATAGCATTGCTGCTTTTTTTGGCTTGAACAGAGGTAGCCTTAACTGATGCAGTTGCAGTCGTTTTAGTTTCTGCCATGATCTTAATTTTTATTGTTTTGTAATGTTGAAATAAAAAAATGATATTTCGGGGACACAATTCTAAGGAAAAAAAGGTTTAAATACGCAAACAGGGTCGCTATTTTTTGTCAGGAAGGTCAAGTTAATAATTTTTTAAAGCCAGAAGCACTCTATTTAAATTTAAAATTACCTGCAATCCCCCTAAAAACGGGATTATTCATACCGTAAAGCTTCAATGGGGTTTAGTCTGCCCGCCTTTAATGCCGGGTACAAACCGGCAAGGAGTCCGACAATTGTACAAATGACAATTCCATAGATTACCCAGTTCCAGGGCACAACGAAACTTGTATTTAAAAGAAGGGACAAAAGATTGCCAAGGCCCACTCCCAATATGATTCCAAAGAATGCACCTAATAAGCTAATTATAACGGCCTCAAGGAGGAACTGCTGACGAACCATTTTTCTCTTGCCCCCAATGGCTTTTATCAATCCCACTTCCTTTGTCCGTTCGGTAACTGACACCAGCATAATATTCATTAGTCCAATTGCCGCGCCAATTAACGTGATCATGCCAATTACCTTGGCGGTTACAGTAAGAAAGCCAAGGCTGTTCATAGCCTTCTCTACAATAGCGTCATTCCTGTCCAGGACAAAATTACTTTCTTCGGTGGTATTTAATTTCCGGATAGCCCTGAAGGTTCCTTCGGCTTCACCCATGGCATCCCCAACCGCTCGGATATCATCAGCCATCACCGCTATCGTGTAACTGCTTACATTATTCGAAAAATTCTTGTCGATGTTTTTATAGCCAAGGATCACTAAATTATCCCTGCTGAATCCGAATGAAGACCCCCGGCTCGCCAATACGCCCAAAACCCGGTACGGAATATCATTAACCCGAATAATGGAATTTACCCCCTTATCGATATTGTCCTTAAATAATCTAGTAGCAACATCATGCCCGAGAAGGCAAACATTTCTTGCACTTTGCACATCGGTCTGGTTCATATTTCTCCCTGACGAAAGAGTGAATCCATTCAATAAAAGATAATTTTCATCGGCACCGATCATTAAAACATTGGGTGTAGTTTTCCTGGTATCGTAGGAAACAAGTGTATTCCTGTTCACAAAAACGGAAACACCGGTAGTTGCTGGAAATGTATAATACTGCCTGAATGCATCGGACTGTTCAATAGTGATTGGCTTCCCCAGCTCAGACGTTTTCTCCTTCCTCGCTCCTTTTTTGGCCACTTTCATATCCGAATTTCCGCCACCTCCGCCAAAATGGATCTGCCTTTCTTTGAAGCGAATAGTGAACCCGTTTGCACCCATCGTTGAAAAACTTTCCGTTAATTTTTGATTCAAGGCTTTAATGGCTGTGATGATCCCAACCAATGCCATGATCCCAAATGCAATAATAGTAACGGTTAACCCGGTGCGAAGTTTATTGCTTTTCACCATACGGTAAGCCAAAGAAAAGATAGCACTGGTATTCATGATCCTATTCATGCAATTTAAGCACAAGTAATGAAAACCAGTATGATTTAATTGCTAAAAACCAACGCATTCAGCTTCTTTAAAAATAAAGCCAGTAGATGATCAGATCAGGGAAAATACCAAGAAGAATGATAACAGCTGCCAATAGAACCAGCGTCCATTTAAATGGCTGGCTGACTTCAATATTCTGACCCGCGCCTTCTTTGAAATACATCGCCTGGATCACCCTGAAATAATAATAGACGCTGACTACGGCCATAAGCACCGCGAAAATGACCAGCCATAAATATTTTCCTGTTGCAAGGGCTGCTTTCAGCATATAAAATTTTGCCAGGAAGCCAGCCGTTAAAGGGATGCCGGCAAGTGATAATAAAAAAATGGTGGTCACGAGAGCCAGCAAGGGTTGTTTTTTTGCAAAACCATTGAACCCTTCGAAACTATAGTCCTTCAATTTAATAAGAACAGCAAATATCCCGATCGTTGCAAGACAGTACGCTGCACTATATAATAACAATCCTTCCTTTGCCTCCGTGTTCATGGCATAGATAGCCAGCATCATAAATCCTGCCTGGGAGATGCTTGAATACGCCAGCATTCTTTTTACACTTTGTTGAAAAACGGCGGTAATATTTCCAATGAATAAGGTAATGGCTGTGATGAGTGCGATCAGCAATTGCCATACGGGTTGCGCCGTTCCAAATTCGTCGCCGAATAAACGAATAAAGGCAATGAACCCAGCCACCTTTACGATGGTAGCCATGAATGATGTAAAAACAGTGGGCGCTCCATCATATACATCCGGGGTCCAGAAATGAAAGGGTGCTGCCGATACTTTAAATGCCATCGAGAACATCAGCAGCAGCATGCCTGAAATAAACAAAGCGGAATCAGGTTGGGTTACAGCAGTAGTGCTGAAGGTACCCGTTGAACCATATACAAGGGCAATCCCCATCAGCATCAGGCCTGTTGAAAAAGCTCCCAACAAAAAATATTTAAGAGAAGCTTCGTTGCTCTTTAAATTTCGTTTGTCACTTCCGGTAAGTATGTAAAGAGGGATGGAAATGATCTCAATGCCCAGGAACAATACCAATAAAGAACGAAATGAAGAAGTGAGGGTAATGCCACAAAGGACAAAAAATATTAAAGCAAAATATTCACCATAATTTATCCCGACCTTTTCAATATCTCTCGCCGATAAAAGAAAATAAACCAGTGTGCTTGTAAAAACGATCGTATTGAATAGAAGAGAGAACCTGTCGAACCGGATCATGTCTTTGGTATCAATTCTGAAAAAAACGACACCCGACATTTCAAGTACATTGGATGCTAAAACAATCACCAGTCCTAAAATGGCAAGGTTCCGAATAGCGGATTTATTTGTCAGCAGAAAACTGCTGAACATCATGATCACTCCAAAAACACCTGTTATTAATAATGCATTCATGTCTTTTTCAAATCCACTGATTCGGAAAGGAAAGAATTTTATTTAGAAAACAAACTTGTCACATCTGCTTTTTTCAAAATAAACTCTGACGTTTCCTGCGTTATATTTAAAAATATATTAGGATAAATGCCAATCACCAAAATAAAAGCTACAATAATTCCGAGGGCCATCTTTTCATTGAACCGGATTGAATAACCGGGGGCTGTCAGGGTATTCGCTTCCCCATAAAATACCTTCCGGATCATATTCAAGGTGTATACTGCTGCCAATATAATTGTGATGCCGGCAAGTACCGTAAACACGATATAATATTTTGTGACCGCCGAAGCAAATATTCCGTTGAACATAAGAAATTCACCGATAAATCCATTCGTAAGCGGCAACCCAATATTGGCAAGGGCAACAATGACGAGCAAGATCGCCATAGCGGGTGATCTTTGCGCCAATCCTCCCAACTCAGAAATTTTTCTTGTTCCAAATTGCCTTTCGATCAATTCGATCACGATCCACAATCCAATGATATTTATTCCATGATTGAACATCTGGATCATCACCCCCTGCATTCCGCTCTGTGTTTCTGAAAAGAGCGTCGCACACATCAGGCCCATGTGCGCAATAGAAGAATAGGCCACCAATCGTTTCAAATCATCCTGCCGGATGGCGATCAATGATGCATAGATCATCCCGGTTATCGCGAGTGTGGAAACAGTATCGCCCCATTGATAAAAGGATAAATGTAAAACAGGCATGAGCCACCTGATGATACCCAACACGCCCATCTTCACCATCACCCCGCTTAATATCATCGTCACCGCAGTAGGCGCCTGCTCATACGTATCGGGTTGCCAGGTATGCAATGGCCATATGGGCATTTTTATCGCAAAGGCAATAAACATGAGCCAGAATAACCAGGATTCCGATCTATTGGCAAGAGGCGTATTGTAAAATGCGGTAATATCGAATGAGTGGGTGGGCGTCTGCATATAAATATAAATGATGGCCACCAGCATCAGGATAGAGCCTGTAAACGTGTAAATAAAAAATTTGAAGGTAACGGCAATTCTTTTTTCACCACCCCACTGCGAACAAAGAAAATAAGCGGGTATCAACGCAAGCTCCCAGAAAAAATAAAAAAGCAATGCGTCCATGGATAAAAACACACCCATCAATCCAACCTGCATTAGCAGCATCAACCCAAAAAAATTGGCGGGCTTTTTATATTCTGACTCCCATGTTGAAATAAACACCAACGGAAATGAAACAGATGTAAGCAGGCAAAGGATCTGGCCCATGCCATCAAGCCTGAGGGAAAAACTTGCATTCATGGTACTCATCCAATTCATCCTGAACTGCAGGTAAGAATCATTCTTAAGGACAGTCAGGCCAAGAATAGAAACACACAATGTAATTACTGAAGAAAATAATACCCAGCCCCGAACCGCCTTTTCATTTTTAATAAAGAAAGTAAGCAGCCCGCTTATTAAAGGAATCAATATTAATAAAACTGGAATCATTTATTTTGAAATTTTGCCCTGTGGATCCGGGAGTTTCGAAATTCCCAATCCTGCTTTTCTCAAATCTTTTATTTCCTTAAAAAAAACTGCAACACAAAAAACAGCACCATGCTCACCACCATCAATAATACATAACTTCCCACCTGCCCACTTTGTAACCACCTTAATTGCCTTCCTCCATATTGTACTGCTCTCCCAATTCCATTCACCAAAGCATCAATGCCCGACTTCTCCAAAGCTTCATTTAATATTTCACTGAATTTATTTAAAGGATTTACGATGATTGCATCATAGATCTCATCCACATACCATTTGTTTTCGAGAACCTTCCCCACCCCCTTGGATGGAAGAAAACTGCTTTTCCGAAACCTGAACCAGGCAAATACAATGGCAAGTAATACCAATACGGTTGATAAAGCCATCAATGATAACTCTGTGGAAGAAGATACCGTTTCACCGATTTTCAGAGGAATGACGGGCGCCAAAAATTGAGACAACTTATCTCCTCCTTTCATAAACATCTCCGGGATACCCACAAAGCCACCGACAATGGAAAGTATCGCCAGTATAACAAGTACGATGGTCATGGGTGCGGGGCTTTCATGCAGGTGGTGCTCCTGCTCTTCCGTTCCTCTGAATTTACCGGTGAAGGCAATCACGAAGAGACGAAACATATAATATGCAGTGAGCATGGCCCCGAATAAAGCAACGCCATATAATATTTTGTTATGTTCAAAAGCAGCCAACAAAATTGCATCTTTTGAAAAGAAGCCAGAGAAAGGAGGAACACCCGAAATAGCAATACATCCAATAAGGAATGTGATCGAGGTGATCTTTAATTTGTTCAACCCTCCCATTTTTCGAATGTCCTGCTCGCCACCCATAGCATGAATAACACTGCCGGCTCCAAGAAATAACAATGCTTTGAAAAAGGCGTGCGTCATAACATGAAAAACGCCCGTGGAATAAGCTCCGACGCCAAGGGCAAGAAACATATACCCTAACTGGCTCACTGTAGAATAAGCCAGTATTTTCTTGATATCATTTTGTTTAAGCGCGATAGTCGCCGCAAGAATTGAAGTGGCTAACCCAACAATCGCCACAATATTCATAGACACTTCGGATAAGGAATACAATGCATTACTACGCGCAATCATATAAATACCGGCCGTTACCATAGTTGCAGCATGGATGAGTGCAGAAACAGGTGTAGGGCCTGCCATAGCATCGGGCAGCCAGGTATATAATGGTATCTGGGCACTTTTACCCGTGGCACCCACAAATAATAATAAAGTAATGATGGTTATTTCGCCCGGAGAAAATTTTGAAGTGTTTCCAAATACTTCAGAAAAATTTGCGTTGCCGATCTTTGAAATGATCCAGAATATGGCAATAAGGAAACCAAGATCGCCGATCCTGTTCATAATAAATGCCTTGTTCGCCGCTTTATTGAATTGAGCGTTTTTGAACCAATAGCCGATCAATAAATAACTGCAAAGACCTACTCCTTCCCATCCGATGAACATAATGACATAGTTAGATGCCAGCACCAGGATGAGCATCGAAAAAATAAAAAGATTGAGATAAGAAAAATACCGTCCATAGTGTTCAGGAGCCTCATCTTTCATGTAGGACGTGGAATAAACATGAATAAGAAACCCAATGCCTGTTATGATCAACAGGAAGATCGCGGAGAGTTGATCGATCTGGAAAGCAAAAGGAACCCTCAGAGAATGCACTGAAATAAAATCAAAATAATATACAACCTCTCCGCCATTTTCTTTGACCGACATAAATGCCACAACGCTTAATATAAATGAAGCCAACAACACGCCACATGCCTTAAAAGCAATGAGCCTTTTCCCCAAAACCTTTCTGCCAAGGCCATTGACGAGGAAACCAGCGAAAGGAAGCAATACAATTAAAAGTAAAACTGTCTTCATTATCAGTGCTTCAATCTATTCAAAAAGTTTACATCTACAGAATGAATATTCCTGTACATCATTACAATAATTGCCAGGCCCACACTCACTTCAGCCGCTGCAACCACCATGATGAAGAAAACAAAAAGTTGTCCGTCGATCCCTGCCGCCGGGTTGACAGCCATTTTTGCGAGGTGGTGCATTTTCGAAAATGCAACCAGCATTAAGTTAACCGCGTTCAGCATAAGCTCTATGCACATAAAAATAATGATGGCATTCCGGCGCGTAAGTACTCCAATGATTCCAATCACAAACAATGCAATCGACAGAAAAATATAATAGTTTATCGGCACAGGCTTAATTTGAAAATTTACGAATTTTAAAATTTGAAAAGTGAATTCATTAAAGTCCGGGAGATTTCAAATTTTCGAATTATTCTTTCTTTCCTATCACCACCACGCCTACCATAGCACTTAAAAATAAAATACTGCTGATCTCAAAGGGCACCACGTATTCATTAAAGAGTGCCTTCCCCAGGTTTTGTATCAAGCCGATATCACCGGTGTTTGTTTCAACAACCTGTTTTCTAATGTCAATATTTTTCAGCGCTGCAATGAAGACCAGCAACAAACATCCGCCTGCCACCACACCCGCCATCCTTAACCACCGGTTCTTTTTTGGCTCGGAACTTTCATTCAGGTTCATAAGCATGATCACAAATAAAAACAGCACCATGATGGCGCCTGCATAAACAATAATATTAACGATGAAAAGAAATTGTGCGTTCAGTAAAATATAATGGCCTGAAATACAAAAAAAAGTAAAGATGAGCCATAGAACGCTATAAACAGGGTTCTTGCTTACAACAACCATGAGAGCACTGAACACGGTAAGTGCAGATAAAATCCAGAATAATAGTTGCGTCATACTCATTCTCTCTAGCAATTATCGATTGATCACTAACTAACGGTTTTTTTTGCCCTGTGACCCAATGCCTGTTTATATCCTTCAGGGTCCTCATTGGGATCCGGGATCAATAAATCTTCCTTTTTATAAATGAATCCTGCTCTTGAATAATTGGCCGGCGTAAAAGTTTCGGATAAATAAATTGCATCCTTAGGACAGGCCTCTTCACAAAATCCGCAAAAAATACAACGCAGCATATTGATCTCGTATTTGGCTGCATATTTTTCTTCCCGGTACAAATGTTCTTCTCCCGGCTGCCTTTCCGCAGCTTCCATGGTAATGGCTTCAGCAGGACAAGCTACGGCACATAAACCGCAGGCAGTACATCTTTCACGTCCTTCTTCATCACGGTTTAAGACCTGCAGGCCACGAAATACTTTTGGGAAACTTCTTTTTTGTTCGGGGTATTGGATCGTCGCTTTCTTTTTAAATAAATGACTGAATGTGATAAACATCCCCTTCAACACGGCAGGTAAATACAATTTCTCCCATGTATTCATCGGTCGGCGATCTACCTGTTTAGCTCTCTCTGTTAACATTTTTATATCTCCGGCAGCAACACATGGCCTGCCTGCCTTTTAAATTTTCGCAAATATATTTTATGTATCCAACTATACCATTTCTATTTAATTCTTATAATCCACCACGCTTTTATTTTTTCAATAACATTACCAGGGCCGTAACCACCATATTGATCAATGCCAGCGGTATTAATTTTTTCCATCCCAGGTTCATCAACTGGTCGTATCGAAAACGTGGAATTGTCCAGCGTATCCAGATAAACACAAACAAAAAGAAAAATGATTTGGCCATCAGCACCGCAAATCCAATAAGCGCTAAGAGGTTTGGCGATAAACCCCAACTTGCTTCATTTACAAATGGAATATCATAACCACCAAAAAATAATGTTGCCATCACCGTGCCGCTGATAAACATATTCACATACTCAGCAAACAAATAAAGGCCGAGTTTCATAGAAGAGTATTCCTGGTGATACCCAAAATTCAATTCATTTTCAGCCTCTGCCAGGTCAAATGGCGTTCGGTTACATTCAGCAAGGGCGCAAATAAAAAATATCAAAAAACCCAGCGGCTGGTAAATTACGTGCCATCCATGCTGAATTTGATTATTCACGATCACGCTCATCTGCAGGGAGCCGGTCATCATCAGCAGGGCTATCAGCGCCAGGCCCATCGCCAGTTCATAGGAGATCATTTGCGAAGCGCCCCGAACCGCTGCCAGCAATGAAAATTTATTATTGGAAGCCCAGCCACCAATCATGATGCCATAAACGCCTAAACTTACTACTCCAAAAATGTAAAGGATACCGATATTGAGATCAGCGATCTGCAAGGGTACGCTGTGTCCTTTTATTTGTAAAGCTGTTCCCCAGGGAATGACAGCACTCGTCAGCATTGCCGTTACCATTGCCAGCGAGGGCCCCAGAATAAATAAAAATTTTGATGATGCAAGCGGAATAATCTCTTCTTTAAAAAATAATTTACCACCATCGGCCAGGGGCTGAAGAATTCCAAACGGGCCGGCACGGTTTGGACCATGACGATCCTGCAAAAAGGCGGCGATCTTTCTTTCCGCATACGTGGTGTACATGGCGATTATGAGAGATAAGGTAACTACAAATCCTACTAATAGAAATTTCTCTAAAATAAACCACCAATCTATCAGGAGTATGTACATATTATCGCTGATTTAGGATGTCTGATTTCTGATTTTTTGATTTCTGATTTCGAAACTCACAACTCATAACTCTGAACTCGCAACTCAAAACTCAAAACTCGTTATTTTTCATTTTTAATTGCTAATGAAAGCATTTTCACGGCGTATTTAGATTTGATCCCACACCTTTTTCATCTGTTACATTTTTTCCAAATGCATTTGGATCTCCATCGAATGTTTCACTTGTTGCCGGTCCCGGAAGAAGACTCAGGTCAACATCCGCCTCATTTACATTGCTCACACTATGTATATCAAAAACGAGTTTCGGCTTTCTTCCTCCCATCACTTCGGGTAATGGCTCGACAGGTTTTTTTGCCCCAACATAATGCCCGGCAGAAATGACCGAATGGCGATTTACCACCGTAGGTCCTTCGATGACCCAATCACTCGCTTTCTTTTTTTCAAACCGGCATTCATTACAGATCCATTCTTCCACTTCACCCCACTGGTCCTTTCTTGCTGTTACTCTCAGTACTTCATCACCGCGCATCCATAACCGTACTTTGCCAGTGCACTTCGGACAATCACGATGCGCCTCAACAGGCTTGGTGAACCAAACACGATTTTTAAAACGAAACGTTCTATCGGTTAACGCACCCACGGGGCAAACATCAATTACGTTACCGATAAAATCATTATCGAGAGATTTTTCTATGTAAGTAGCAATTTCTGAATGATCGCCCCTGTCCAAAATTCCATGCATCCGTTTATTGGTGAGCTGATCCGCAGCAAAGACACAGCGGAAACAAAGAATGCATCTCGTCATGTGTAATTGAATATACGGGCCGAGGTTATGACGCTCAAAAGTTCTTCTTTTAAATTCATATCGCGTGCCTTCGCGTCCATGATCATAACTCAGGTCCTGGAGATCACATTCCCCTGCCTGGTCACAAACCGGGCAATCAAGAGGATGATTGATCAGCAAAAACTCCACCACCGCTTTCCTGGCATCCAGCACAGTATTGTTGGTCATGCTTTCTACTATCATTCCATCCATCACATTCGTTCTGCAGCTGGCCACCAGTTTCGGCATTGGCCGGGGATCAGCAGTTGAGCCGGCAGCTACTCTTACCAAACAAGTGCGGCACTTGCCACCACTGCCTTTTAGTTTGCTATAATAACACATAGCGGGCGGCACTACATCACCACCGATCTTTCTTGCAGCCTGCAGAACTGTTGTTCCAGGTTCCACTTCGATTGTGATATTGTCAATCGTTACTTTAAATAATTTTTTTTCTTCTGCCATCTTAATTCAAAATGAAAAAATAAAAATGTAAAATTATCCCCCTGATAAAATAATCATTGCCCCGATTTTAGAAATTTCGCCTGCCTTTTTTAATTCTGTCACATTAATCCAAAATGAGAAAATAAAATGTAAAATTATTTCGCCGATAAAATAATAGCTGCTATGATCTTAGAAATTTCGTCTGCTTCTTTTAATAACTCATCCAGTTTGCTTCGATTCACATCAATCGTATCTCTTACCAGGCATAGCCAATATTTTGTTTCATTCGCTGATTTCAGAGCAATATGAAAAAAGTTAATAAAATCTTTCTTTGTACTCCCAGATCCTCCTTCTACGACATTTGCCCCTACTGAGGTGGCGCTTCTTATTAATTGATCAAAGATCGAAAAATGAATTCGTTGGAATTTACATTCGCTGACAAAACTCATCATTTCCTTTGCAAAATGAAAACAACGATGCCTGATATTATAAGGTTTTTGCGTTTCCTCAACCAGTCCTATTTTTTCATTTTCCATTTTGCATTTTGTTTTCATTGCCTTTGCGTGAAATCAAACTGAAATCAAACTGCTACTTCCAAAGGTTGCGCATAATTCGCCAGACCATAGTTTCGCCTTTGCGCATCATCAGGGTTAGTTACGTGCCATTCAAATTCATCCCGGAAATGTCTTATTGCAGCTGCAACAGGCCATGCTGCCGCATCTCCCAACGGACAGATCGTATTACCCTCGATCTTGCTTTGAATATCCCAAAGCAGGTCAATATCACTCATCTTTCCTTTCCCATATTCAATATTGCCAAGGATCTTTTCCATCCAACCCGTGCCTTCCCGGCAAGGGGAACATTGCCCGCAACTTTCATGGCGGTAAAATCTTGCTAAAGTCAACGTATTCCGGACTACACACTGATCTTCATCTAAAACAATAAAGCCCCCGCTACCCATCATCGATCCTTTTTGAAAACCTCCATCAGACAAACTTTCATAATTCATCATCCTGGTTTCACCCTTTGCTGTTTTCAATAAAAGATTTGCCGGAAGAATAGGTACTGAAGAACCACCGGGAATACAGGCCTTCAATCGCCTCCCATTTGCCATACCACCGCAAAATTCATCACTGTACAAAAATTCTTCAACTGAAATATTCAATTCAATTTCATACACCCCGGGCTTTTTAATATTGCCGCAGGCTGAAATAAGTTTCGTTCCTGTTGATTTACCTACCCCGATTTTTGAGTATTCATCCGCGCCATAATTAATAATAGGAACAACTGCCGCAATGGTTTCTACATTATTTACAACAGTAGGGCAATCCCATAATCCTTTTACCGCCGGGAAAGGTGGTTTGATCCTCGGATACCCTCTTTTTCCCTCCAGGGATTCTAATAATGAAGTTTCTTCACCGCAGATATATGCTCCGGCACCGCGATGGACATAGATCTCACAATCAAATCCGGATCCTAAAATATTCTTTCCCAGCCAGCCATTATTTTTTGCTTCTGTGATGGCCTGCTCCAGGATATCAATGATCCACGCAAATTCGCCACGGATATATATATAGGTACGATTGCTGCCGATAGCATATGAAGAAATAATCAGTCCTTCGATCAATAAGTGAGGGATGAATTCCATTAAATAACGGTCCTTGAACGTTCCGGGTTCTGATTCATCCGCATTGCAAACAAGATAACGGGGAACACCTTCCGGCTTTGCGAGAAAACCCCATTTCATCCCGGTAGGAAAACCTGCGCCTCCACGGCCTCGCAAGCCACTTTTCTTTACCTCATCAGTGACCTGGTCTGGACTCATTTTAAATGCTTTCTCCACAGCAGTATAACCACCCTGCTGACGGTATCCATCGTAGAAACGAATCCCTTCAATATTTACCTTATCCAATAAAAGTTTTCTTCCCATGAACAGACCCTATTTGATAATTTTCTTATTAATTTTTGCCGTTATATTTTCAATTCTTCTTTTGTATATCACTTCCCGATTACTGCAATTTCGTGCTCTGTCTCGCTAATAATTGCCAACCATTTTTTGTTTTTACCCAAACCTCCAATATATGCAGCTTTAACTGGAAAGCATTTCCACCCAGGTTTCCCTCTGCATTTGTATTTGTTCTTACGGTAGCCCAATTACTATTAATAGCCGCAATCATTACACTTGCATTTTCAATTTTTGTATATACCAGTTTCCCGCTTGCCAGGTCACTGATAATATCCTTCTTTTTTTGTACCCACCCATTGGAATGACCGTAGCTCACATCCTCATTAAGCAGTTGTGTCAATGCTTTTTCATCTTTCGATACCAATGCCTGGTCAAGTTTTGACATGGATTCTTTTAAACTGACACTATCAACCTGTGCAATAGCACTAAAGCTTATAAAGACTAAACATATCGAAATAATAAAACGCATATTATAATTCAGTTTTAATTGTCAATTATTTCTTACTGCCATTTGCCTGCATTCGTCAATGATCTTATCAACCTTTTCTTTTGTCAAATGTTCTTTATATATTTTGCCCATTTGCATCATTGGCGCATAGCCACAGGCGGCAAGGCACTCAACAGTTTTTAAAGTAAACATGCCGTCGCTTGTTGTTTCACCGGGTTTGATTCCTAATTTTTCTCCAATATATTTAATGATCCCATCGCTGCCATTGATCATGCAGGGACCGGTCTGGCAGACTTCGAACACATGCCTGCCAACAGGCTTTAAGTTATACATGCTGTAGAAAGTGGCCACTTCATACACTTCAATCGGTTCAATCTTTAATAACGTAGCTACATAATCCATTACCGGAACATCCAGCCACCCGCCAAATTCCTGCTGGGCTAAATGGAGCACGGGAAGTATGGCACTTTTCTGCTTCCCTTCAGGGTAATGAGAAATAAGTCTGTTTACTTCCTTTAATTTATCTTCTGAAAAACTAATCACAATGATTCTCCGAAATTTTGAATGATGAATGTTGACTAACTATATTAAAATTTATCTTTTAACCTTCAATTAAGTTAACTATCCATTTCTCCCGCTATCAGGTTCAAACTACTCATTAAAATAATAGCATCACTGAGCAACTGACCCTTGATCATTTCTTCAAAGGCCTGGTAGTAAATAAAGCAAGGCCTTCGGAAATGCAACCTGTAGGGAGCCCTTCCTCCATCACTGATAAGGTAAAATCCTACCTCGCCGTTGCCGCCTTCAAC
>Ga0193726_1000341_pt1 | contig 54310 bp, 93 predicted proteins | sample H2c1metaG_FD_144928 | JGI IMG/M metagenome (GOLD analysis project Ga0193726, IMG submission 144928) | Soil microbial communities from a riparian zone of the East river system, Colorado, United States - H2c1 | ecosystem: Environmental > Terrestrial > Soil > Riparian zone | place: USA: East River... | reverse complement strand
GGCGTAGGCGAGGGCAAGCTTGAGTGTCTCCGACTCAACTTCACTGCGTGGCACGCTCACCGGTACGGCACGCACCCCTGCCTCGCCTAGCACCATGGCCGGGATATCCCACACGTCCCACGCGACCGTGACGGCCTGGACACCCGACGTCGGGTAACCCAGCCATGCCCTGCTCCTGTCGTTCCTGGCCAGTGAGCGGGCAATTGTCTCGGCGTAGGCCTGAGCAGATGCGAAGGCGGCAAGGGTGCCTGCTGTCTGCGTGGTGCCGTCCCAGCGCACTAGGCGCACCTCCCACGGCCCCTCGTTATCGGAGCCTGTAGGGGGCACGCTGGGGCGCCTAGTGGGGTGCCATGTCATAGGCCGTAACGCCCCGACGTGAAGCCATCGTCTAGGCCTAGCTCGTATGCCTCATTTGTCAGCTCCGCGAGGCGATCCGCCAGCTCACTGAATCGCGGGTGCCCAGATAGCCCCCACACAGCCGAACGGACGTCTGCGAGTACGTCGGCAAGCCTGCGGGGCTGTATCGCCGTAGTGACGCTCTCAGCCCGTTGTGCGACGTCAACCCTAACGGCCGTAGGCCGGCTCGGGTGATCAGCGGAGAGTGGGCGCGTGACTGGTGGGCGCACACTCGGGTGCGTCGACATGTAGTCGCGCAACTTCGGGTGTTCATTGAGATCCATGATCCGAACCTTCCTTCTCTTTGCCGTCCTGGCCGATGGATGGCCGGGAACACAAGACAGCCCACGGAACCCCCTAGAGAATCCCGTGGGCCACTTTGCGCTACCGTCCGCCGGCCTGGTGATAGCTCGCTATGGCGATGATCGCCACGATGACGATGAGGACCCAGATGATCCAAGCCACATACTTCATGCCGCCACCGCCGTCACGGTGTCATCGTCACGTGTGTCTACCTCTCCCCCGGTGAGTTGGGCGATCAGTGCGGCGAGGTTCGCGGCGATACCGTCTGCCTCATCCCACGGCATAGCTGTCTCGGCGCTCCGTACCCGGATGTATTCCTGGCCGGAGTCATGCGAGATCGTTGACCATCCGGCTAGGTCGTCAGAGCCGTACACGTAGACATTGATCGTGTCCTTCGTCCCGGTCTGGCCGACGAAGTTGACGTCATAGAATTTGATCATGTTGCCTCCTTACGTCAAGGACCAAGCGGCCCGCAAAGGCCTAGCGACCATGGCCGCTAGGCAATGCGTACTACTTGGCCGGACGGGAGCTAGCGGCACGTGCGAAAGCAGTCGCGCATGCCGCGTCGTAGGCCTCCCGAGCGGGCTGGATCGCCGCGCTGTAGGCCTCCTCAGCGGGCTGGATCGCCGCGCTGTAGGCCTCCTCAGCGGGCCGGATCGCCGCGTCGTAGGCCTCCTCAGCGGGCCGGATCGCCGCGTCGTAGGCCTCCCAAGCGGGCCGGATCGCCGCGTCGTAGGCCTCCCAAGCGGGCCGGACCGCCACGTCGTAGACCTCCCGAGCGGTCCGGAGCGCCACGTCGTAGACCTCCCGAGCGGTCCGGAGCGCCACGTCGTAGGCCTCCTCAGCGGGCTGGATCGCCGCGTCGCAGGCCTCCCGAGCGGTCCGGAGCGCCACGTCGTAGGCCTCCCGAGCGGTCCGGAGCGCCACGTCGTAGGCCTCCCGAGCGGTCCGGAGCGCCACGTCGTAGGCCTCCCCAGCGGGCCGGGTCGCCACGTCGTAGGCCTCCCGAGCGGGCCGGATCGCCGCGTCGTAGGCCTCCCGAGCGGGCCGGATCGCCGCGTCGTAGACCTCCCGAGCGGGCCGGGTGAGCAGATTCTCGGCAGCCCAGTTCCAGTTAAAGAGTTGGGCGACGGAGACTGCGTTTTTGATGGTGACACGTGCCCCGTTCGGGAAGTGCTCCGCGAAGAGTTCACGTTGCTCCGAGCATGCTCCGGCGTCGAGGAGCATCTGATAGGTGATCTTCATGATCCGTTCTCCGTTCGGTTGGTTTAACGGGTCAAGTAACCCGTACAACCTAGCGACCGTAGGGCCGCTAAGCCACGCTAGCTACTCAAATCCAACGATGGGTGAGTGCATAGCCCCCCTCATCCGCATGCCCATATAGGCGTGCTGAGAGGCTATAGACAAGGTCGAAACCCATATCCATGCCGACCCCTTCACGCTTGACCCCCTGGTACTTACTCGACCAGGTAGATCCCAACACCTCGGCGACACGTGAACCGATCCACACAAGGGACCCGTTGTGGATGACGAAGACGTCAATCCAGCGCGTCATGCCCGACGCTGAAACGTGCCTGACGAGTACGCGTACCTCGGAACCTCGCGGTAGTAGGCCCCGCAGAACCTCTAGGCTCTCGGCCCGCGAAACATCTTGTGCTTTGGTCATCGTGTGTCCTTCCGATCAATCGTTGAATACATGACTGCCAAGCGGCTGAAGAACTGCTCATCGGAGATCAGGTCAGCGGCGACAGCATGCTTAGACCAGCGGAGCTTGCCCACCGCCACCGCATCCGCGTAGTCGTCCCCGTGTGGTGCCTTGCCCCGATGGCTTGACCGGTAGCGTTCAATTTCGCGCTCGACCGACTCACGTTGGCCCTGTATCCACCTGCCTCGCATGCGTTCCGAGAGGCCTAGGGCCAGCATGACGCGCTCGCGATCCGTGGTGCATGCTGCCAAGTCTTCATTCCAACCCATGGCTTACTCGGCATCCACGTCGGAGAAGAATCCGGGGGCAAGGTGCGTCTCGCCATCGTCCTGGCCGATGTCGTAACCCATGTCGCCGGAGCGGCCCTGGTAGGTCCACGTCGTGAGGGATGTCCCGTCGGAGTTGCGTGTGTAGTCGACCGTCACGCCGTGGATGACGATGATGCCGTCACAGGACAGGGCGGCATCATCCCAGCGCCAGTGAATCTCGGAGATGACCTGCCCGTTGGGGCATCCTCGGAAGTTGGCGAGGACACCCATCAGGACATCACCTTGCTTGATCTGTTGCACGCTCAGGATCTCGCCCGAGGGTGCGAAGGAAGGATCGGCCGCTTGCGCGGTGACGTGCAGTGTTCCGGGCCCCGACATGGCATCGGAGACGAGGACGGTCGAGACGATGCCGGCCCCGATGATGATGGCGAGCATAGCGGTCAGGAGTCCCTTGTGCTTCATGATCTTGCTCCGTTCGGTTGGTTGTGGGGTCAAGTAACCCGCACAATCCAGCGCCCGTAGGCGCTGGGTCATGCGTACTACTCGGCCGGCAAGGGGCGCGACGACGGGCCACCGTTGGCCACAATCAGTGCGTCCAGTTGGGCGTAGGCGTCACGCTTGCGGCGGGTGCCCTCGGCGACGTAGCCACGCTTGATAGCGGCTTGCACGATGCTGAAACCGGGGCGCATGACCATGCCGGTCCGGATCTCCAGACCGAGCGCCCCCCGGAAGCTGAGGACGTCGTACATCCGGATGCCCTCCGGCGCGTCGATGACGATCGTTTCGTTACTCATGATCACAGGTTCCATTCGTAGTCGTACACGGCTTGGGCCTCTTGGGCGTCGGACTCGTCGCGCCCGAAGCACTCGTCATCGTCGATGTCCTCAGTGCTTTCACCACAGATCAGGCAGTAATTGATCAGGTTTTTGTGATCAAGGGTCTGCTGTGGGGTGTACTTGAACTTGTGAGCCGGCATGATCCGATCCTTCCGCTTGGACTTACCTGACACGAGAATCGTCTCACCCCGCCAGGGGGTTTACCAACTAAGGAGCCTCATCCTTTCGGCCAGGAATGAAGACCAACCGAAAGGATGAGGCTCCGCTAGCCGATCAATCAGCTAGTTGTCACGTAGCCGTCGGCGCACACCACGACGGACGTGTCCGCGATGATGGCCATGCAATGCCGGTGACCATCGACGGTGCCCCAATTGGCGACACCCGGTGCGTGCAGGTGCCACGCCAGGACGAGAATCAGGTACAGGAATTTGATCATCGGGTTGCCTTCCGGGTCGGGAGGGCACGGCGGGCCGCGTACACCCAAACCGCTCGATCAGTGATCAGGAGCGGGTGCTTGCCCCGTCCGGGCCGGTCGGTGCGCTTGGTTTGCATGATCCTTTAGTCTCCTTGATCTTGTCCGTTTATTCCGTTTTGTTAACCCCTCTGAGCAGGGAAAACTCTGTGGGGCCATGATCACCGATACCCCGGCATAGCCAGGTGCACTTTCAGCGATCATGGCTCACGGAGGCTCTCAGACCCCCTGGCGGGGGTGTCCCGAACTAGTACGGTGAACGACCGAAGGTCGGCTCAGCCGCTTGACTTCAGTAGGGGAGGCCTTCCCCCATCACCTTCAGTTCAGCCTTGATCCGTCGCGCCACCTCGCCGCGCCACGTGCCCGCATTGGCCAAGAAGTAAGACACGATCGACTTCGCGGAGTCAAGGCCGTACCGGTCCGCCATTGAATCGAGGGACCCCATGGCGTCGAGGTACGGGACCGCACCAAAGTAGATCTTGGTCCAGTCGCGTCGGATCTCACGAGCGATCACGTACACCGGACGCGGCCCGGAAGGGGCACTGGCCGGCTCTCCGGTCACCTCGTCGACATCCGCGAGGTAGTCGAAAAGGTCATCGGGGATCTCTCCGTCACCGGTCGCCATCGTGTGCGCGTTGTACGCCTCCTCGGCGTAGTCGCGCTCGTCACTGTTATTCATGATCCGTTTCCTTCCCTGGATTGCCAATCTGGCACCCAACGCCGCACGCGGAGTCCAGTCACGCGCACGACGCAAGACAACAGATCAGAGGCGCGTCAGAGGTAGTTGCGCATTACGGCCATGCGACGCTCGTACTGCTCGGTTTCGCGGCGAGTCTCGTAGGCATCGGTGACGTCCCGGCCGTCAGGTGCGTAGAGGTGCATCTCGCCCGTTGCGGCGTTGTAGTCGCGCACCTGGTAGCCGGAGGGCAGGTATGTCCACGTGGCCGGGTCCGACTCTTCGAAGTCAGCGGTCACCTCGTCGTACTCCGCGTAGGCATCCGCTTCGGTCCGGGCCATCAGGTCAGCCCAGTTGAGCCACCCCGGGTAGGCACGCTCCCACGCGTCAAATTGCCCATCCTCGGCAGCTTGACGAACCTGGTAGAGAGCATTGGTCATCGTGTCCCAACAGACACGACGGATGCACTCTTCGGCATCCTCGCCGGTTTCGTACATCGTCGCCATGATCTGCTCGGCATCCGCGAGGGTGTAGAAGTCGCAGAGGATTGCTTCGACCAGGTTCCCGAGGCGCTTGTGCCCGTAGCCGGCAAGGTAGTGACTGTTACCATCGTGGGACATGTTCCAGGCGCTCTGCTTGACGCGGAAGAACTCGACTGCATTCATTGCTTCGCGGTAGGCCTTGACTCCGAGGTAGCGTTCCATGATCCGAACCTCTCACCGTGCCCCGCCTGGTGCGGAACTACGTCAATCGTCTCACCCCCGGTAGGGTTGTCAAGTCATCCTTTCGGCTTCACTACGCCACCCGTTTGGCTCATCCTGACGCCCGTTTGCCTGATCCCCCATAAGGGGGGTACAGTTAAGCCATAGGGCGGAGCCTACCCAAACGGCCGGGTCACGCTGCCCAACGAACGGATGATGGCCGAAAAGACTAGGGGGAACCTAGACCGATCGGCCATCTACGTATCCACCCTTCGGATGATGGCCGAAAAGACTAGGCCTACCTAGTACCTTCGGCTGATCCCCCATCCACCCTTCGGCTGATCTCCCATCGGATGATCGGCAAGCCCCCGGCCTGCCTATATACACCCCACACAGGGGGCCACGTACCCCCCACGCCCACCATTTGATCTACGTATTCACCATTTGGCCAGGACAGACACCATTTGATCAAAGCCTTAGAAGCCTAGGCACACAAGCACATAGGGGCACAAGCCCATACCCACTTAGCTACACAGGGGCACAACCTTGATCCTTACAACAATGACCGAAAAGCCCATTGACACAAAGCCAAACAGACCATAGGCTATCAGGCGAACAGGTTTTCCCGGCAAAAAACAGCTAGATGCACGCATAACCCCCACCCCGCCAGTTTTGTTTGCTTTAACAAGTATTTGCTCCTCTTCAATATGTCCAGGTAGGTTGGCCTGCGGAAATTTCCAGGAAAGCGCTTACCTAGAAGCCAAGTTTCTGAGGATCTTGGAAATCTTGGGGACCTACATGCATGTTGCCTAGAGGAGGGTGACCCTCCTTTCCTGGCGACCAAACAGGAGAGCCCTCTTAGCCAGCGGAGTATCTCTTCCAGGCCGGGAAGAAGATCAAGCCCAGCTGTGCTGAATAGGCATGCTTTTTCCTGAAGCCGCCTAGCCTGCTGTGCCGGCCGTAGGCTGCTTGACATGACTGACGTGGTGTGGCAGGTGTCTGGGGAACTCACAGAGGCTGAGGTGGCTTCTCAGCAGCCGGCTGTGCGTGGCCAGCTTGTCGGTAGGCTCACCCGCTACTTGAATTGGTGTGAGGAGCAGATGGGTGGCGACGAGGACAACGGTGCTGATCCTCGTTTCGCCGAGCTAGCTGTACGGATCACGGATCGTTTGGCGAAGCTGTATCGCCTGGAGCGTGCCCCGCAGGTCGTGGCGGAGGAGATCAATGTGGTTTCGGATGCGGCCCGGACGAGGGCGATCGTCTCGGCACAGTTGAGGGATCTTGCTTCTCGTGGTGTCGGAGTCATCGAGGAACATCCGAGGGCTCCGTTGGCCTGAGTTTGCTCACGGAGAAGTAGATGATGTCGCCTTCGACCTTCGTCCTGATCCAGAGCTTGTGGTAGGCGGCCCACTTGTAGAGACGCATCCGCATCCGTGGAATGTCGCAGTCGAAGTCGACTCCGGCCCGGATGCCACGCCAGACTCCGAGTGTGGTGAGCCACTTGGCTCGATTCTTGGGTGTAATCACGTTTCTCAGTATATCAGAGATGTTTGTGACGGCCCTCCCAATTACACCAGTAGGGGGTGCATCTTGATCTTGTCCCAAACTTGTGTTGTGTAATACCGCTTAACACTTCGGCATCAGTCTTGGGTTCACACCTGTCACTAACTAACTACTACTACTGTGACCAGTAGTTATATAGAGAAGGACTGGGACAGGCCTCGGGACATGGGATGTCACGGTAGTCCCCTGGCGTGACTGGTGGTGATGAGCTGATCACCCTGAGTTCTTGTGACGGCTGTGAAGAGGGTAGTGTCATAATGTAGAACTAATTGTGTAACCCTTCCCCTCAGCTAGCTTTACCCTCGGTGGGGGTGTAGGCTTTGCTCCATGACTAAGGGAGGAACGACCGATGAGTCACATCGAAGAAGGTGGTGTTCCTGATGAGTGATCAAGAGGTGCGTGCTGCCGTCCAGGCCGAATTGGCGGGGCTGGGTGCGGCGGAGATCGTGGTCCGTGCGGCAGAACTGATCGAGCTTGTCACCCGCCAGATCTCTAGTGATCTGGCGGATGAGCGTGCGATGGCTGTCGTAGCACTACGCGAGGGTGGGCTGGAGGTGTGGCAGATCGCCCAGATGATTGAGGGCCTCACACCGCAGAAGGTCGCCAAGCTTCTGGAGCGTGGCAATGCGGCAAAGCGGCACCGGGCTCAGGGCGCTCTCGCGGAGGCGGCTCTGGCGGCATGACGCGCAAACCGATCGTGCACGGAACTATCACGGCACGCTTCAATCACAAGTGCTGCTGCACCCCGTGCCGTGAGGCCGGGAATAGGTACACGAAGGAGCGTCGCGCCTACCATGCGGCACGCCTGAAGGCCGGTTTGGCGAATGTCATCCACGGCGAGTTGATGACCTACCGCGAATACGGGTGCCGCTGCCGGCTATGTAAGACAGCCAATGCGGTCGCCTCAGCCGAGTATCGAGCGAAGAAGAGGGAGGAAAGATGGTCCAAGATGGTCGAGGAACAATGGAGCGCGCCGTCACGCGGGTGATAACGGCAGCTAAGCCGAAAGTGCTGCGCCGTCCCCCGTATACGTGGACTCCGCAGCATGAGCTTGGCTTCGGACGTACACCACGTCAGCGCCTCCACATCGACCTGGCGAAGCTTTTCCGGCTGCATGGGGTGGATGAGAGGCAGGAGACTGACGCGCTTGTTTTGGCGTCCTTCGTCCTGGCCGTCTTGGATGCCCGCCGGGTTTCAATGCCCGAAGAAGAAGGAGTAAACGGATCATGAGTTGCGATCACCCCGAGCACAATCTCACCGAGTTCCGTGCCCTCGTCGAGAGCACCTACAAGCAGGTCCAGTCTCTCGAAGAGGATGCCCTTGATGGCGTCGTCTACCAGTTCATCGAAACCATCACGGAGCATGGCGAGGATATCGCCGTCGCCTCCCTCGTACGTCAGATGATCGTGGAAGCCGGCGGACTTGAGGCGGCCCCCCTCATCGCCACGGCGGCGATTTACCGCATCGCGAAGCGCCGGATGGAGCTGATGAAATGACCGAGACGCCGTATCAGCACAATTTGAAGATCATCAACGAGACGCAGCCGAGGCTCGATGAACTTCTCGACACAATGGAAGGTGGTGTCGAGGAAGGAATCATGAGTATCGCTGAGCTGATGACGAGTATGGCGGAGTCCTTGCGCCGAGATCCGAGTGGTGGGGCCGGCAACATGATGGCGGTCACGGCCGTCCACCGTCTCCTCATGCTTCGTCTGGAGGCGAAGCTGTGACCGATCCGATGCAGGAGATCCTCGATACTCTCGCCGGTCGTTACGACTGGCTCGACGGGATCATCGATGCCATTGTCGCCGGGACTCAGACGACAAGTGAAGGTACAGCCCTCGGGGCACTCGCTCTGCAAATCGAAGAGACGTCGCAGCGTGATCCGGCGATGCCGAAAGTTCTTGCCCTCGTCGCCGTGCAGCGTCTCGCGAAGCTGCGCCTCATCACCGAGGGTGGGCCTCTAAGGAAGGTGAGATTCTGATGAGCCTGAAGGCCAAGTTCCTGAAGTTCTACCGGGAGTCGGCAACCTACCGCTTCCAGCGCGCCTCCGCTGTCGCCGTACCTCTGTGCGCCATCGTCGCGGTGATCCTTTATATCCAGGGGCACTACGTCTACGCCTTCATATGGTGGGCTATGTGTCTCATCTACACGGGTTTCCTGGTGGCTGAGACGAAGGCACTCAAGGCCAAGCGTGAGAAGGAGGAGTCAGATGTCTAAGACACGCTTCACGATGCTTTTGAAGCGGCCGAGTCGCTGGCAGTACCTTTCCGCGATTGCTTTTCTTGCCTACAGCTACTGGGTGGTCTTCTACTTCGTGCAGGGTGATCGGGTCGGCTACCTCTGGGCGGCTGGTGCAGCTGTCTGGGCTGCCATTTTCGTAGGGGAGACAAGGCGCCAGGCAGAAGAGCGCGCCTACGAGAAGCACAAGCGTGAGTGCCCCTTCTGTAAGGAGGAGTCGGATGTCTGATGATTCGGCAGGTTCCAGCCCCATCGGATGCTTCCTTGGGATAGCTCTCGGGATCGTCATCATCGTCATCCTCCTGGCCGGCTACACGATCGGCCAGGACAGGAAGAGTAAGGCCCCGCATCAGGGTCATCCGAGTCCGAGCCATTCGAGGAGTCACCGATGATCACGTTGAAGACGATGACTTTCCCCAATGGGAAGTTCATTCTGGTGATCCAGGATCCCGATGAAATCCTGGATGGGCTGGACAGCCTTTCGGATGCCTTAGAGATGCCTGTCCTGCATCTCCCCGGGGAGGTCTGTATCCATGACGCCAAGGTGATAGGTAACTCTGTCGACGATGGCGACTTCGGTCAGCCACAGATTCAATACGGCGGAATGACAGATCTCAACAGTGTTGTGTGGAATGACATCGGAGCGAAACAGGAAACGTGGCATGACGTTTACCGTCACGTCATATTCGGAGCAACAATGATGATCGAAAAAGACGAGGAGTAGAAGTGATTAAGCATCTGATCGCCCTGGGTCAAGACAATCCCTATTGGGGAATCGCCTACGTCATCATCTGCCTATTCGTTCTGATCCAATTCATCAAGCATGCGGAAAGGATCAGCGAATTCTTCGGCAAGATGCGCATCGCCGGCATCTTCACCTACCATTCCGGCCACGGACGCCACGCTATCGATAATCCGCTGGCCCAATTCGCGGTGACGGTATAACGGAGGTTATGGAAAGGGGAACGGATCATATGTCCAAGCCGGGCTGCGCAAGGTGCGAAATGCGTGAGAACGAGATCATCCGACGCACAGTAAAGTCGGCACCGCGATTAACTGTGGAGCAAAAAGTTAAGCTGCGGGGACTTTTCGGTGTCGAGGAGGAGGTCGAGCCCCGGCCTCTAGCAGTGACTGATACCCCAGCGATAACACCAATCACCCTCACGAAGGTGGTAGACACTCCAACCTTTCTCTACTGGCATTATGACATCTCTGATGTTCTCTTATATGTAGGCGTGACATTCGATATACGAATACGATCCAAGGAGCATTTGCGAACGGCTATTTGGAGAGAATGGATGGCTACCGGAAAGCTCGACTTATTCCCGAGTCGAGAAATAGCAGAGGAGGCGGAACTGAAAGCAATCAATGAGAATCGTCCAGTATTCAACAAGGCTGGTCGGCTATACGGACCAGAGTCCGCCATCGAATATCTTGTCGCCAAGGGTCGTGCGGACCTCGTTCCAGTTTGGCTGAAGCAGCCAGCGTGAAAGGAGAACGGATCATGTTTGGGTTACTGGAATGCGACTGGGGCAAAACTGTTGCCCTCCAATCGGATACCGACCTGTGTCCGGGCCGCGCTGTGCAGGATGTGATGCTTCACGGTCTCGCCGGGCAGCACATTGTGCGCCTCTGCGAAAAGCATTACGCCGTCATCTTGCGCGAGACGGATCCCCATCAGGAGAGGGAGGACTGAGATCATGAGTCGTAGACGTATCTGGTATCACGGCTATAACAGCTGGCAGCCGAACTGGTATTTCTATCTGCTGCCCTACCGTGGCGGGGATGAGTACGGGCGTCGGACTTTGACGATTCCGATCCATCCGGCTGGCTTCTTCACGATCGCCTATTGGACATGTAAGTGCGAGGAATGTGACGCGATGCGCGCCCAGACTGAGCGCTGGGAGAGAGGAGATTACGGATCATGACGGAGACAGTTGAGACGACGGGCCAGATCGTCATCGAGGAGGTTCTCGATGTGAACTGGTATCCGATCTTCGACAGCATCGTGCGCGATATGGGCCTGGACCCATTCGACAGCATGCAACTCGTCGAGGTGGAGGAGGACGGTACCCTGATCACACTCGACGCGATCGATATGTCGCTACCACCGAGGTGGACTTGGCCGGAGGATGAGATCCTCAGTCAGGACTTCCCGGGAATGATGCAGACCCTCGTGGCGCGCCAGGCTGCTATCCACAATCTGAGCATGACGGGCGCCTACCGGATGGTGGCCCTGAGTGTCCCGTACGCGCTGCCTGCCGCGCCTGAGCGTGAGCCGGAGACGGTTGCTGAGTGGCGTGCCAAGTATCGTCCACAGACACTCACGGACACGATGGCTTCGGAGCCTCTGGACTGGCAGGCGGATCAGACTTTGCTCGGCCTGAATGATGTTCCTTCCTGGCCTGATGTTTCTTTCCCGGACTTCACCGAAGATATTGACGTCCCCCCCGAGGGGTAAGGTAGGATCGATGCACCGGCCGGCGTTGCTGCTATCAATCGCGTGGCGCCGGCCCCGGAACGACCAACGTAAAGGAGAATGCGGATCATGATTAAGCTATCCGAAGAAGGCGAAGCGGTCCTACGTCGAGGCATGCAAGCTCTTGAGATGGATCTGGAGCACTGGAACCAGAGTTACTACGTCAACCCCGGGGCAAGCTGCGGAACTACGGCCTGTCTCGCCGGCCAGATCGTTGCCAACGAGCTGGGGATGACGCTTGATGTCCTCGCCAACTGGGAGAGGTACCACTACCTCTCCGGCAAGGCGTTGGAGCTTCTCGGGCTTAGTGGAGACGATGGCGAAGAGGGCGACGATGCCGGCTCCTTCCGGGAGCTGATCTTCTACTACACGCACACCGAGGACGATCGAAGCGAAGAGAATCTTCTCGCCCGCACCCCGGAGAACCTCAAGCTCTTCAAGGAGCGCATCGCTCAGGTCACCGGGATCGAACTGTGATCCGCCTGACTGCTGAAGGCGAGCGTGTCCTACGTGACGCTGTGGCTGAGATCGAGATGGATCTGGAGCACTGGGATCAGGATTACTACGTCAATACGGAAGCGATCCTTCCCGGCGGTGCCTGTGGAACCACGTGTTGCCTCGCCGGCCAGATCGTGGTGAATGAGCTGGGTATCCCTCTCGGGAAGCTGCGAGAGTGGACCAACACCTCTGGCGTCTCTATCGCAGCGAAGGCAATGACCCTCCTCCAGCTCTACTTTGACGATGAGTACTCCGGTGTGGCCGGCTCCTTCCGGGAGCTGATCTTCAACTACACGCACGTCGGCCCCTTCGCTCTGCGAAGCACCCCGGAGAACCTCAAGTTCCTCAAGGAGCGCATCGCCGAGGTCACCGGGATCGAACTTTAGGAGTAATGGATCATGATTAAGCTTTCACTCGAAGGCGAACGTGTCCTACGTGACGCCGTCGCAGCGATCGAGATGGATCTGGAGCACTGGGATCAGGAGTACTACGTCAATGACGACCCGGAGACGACCCGTTCTTGCGGAACCACAGCCTGCCTCGCTGGCCAGATCGTCGCCAACGAGAAGCAGATGACACTCAAGCATTTGAACTCCTGGCAGCATTATAACTCAATCCCCGAGAAGGCAGTGGAACTACTCGGGCTGACGGGCGATCTTTACGACGAGGTCACCGAAGCCAGCATATTCCGCCGTGAGATCTTCCTCTTCACACATCGTGACGAAGATGTCCGCTTGGCCACCACCCCGGAGAACCTCAAGTTCCTCAAGGAGCGCATCGCCGAGGTCACCGGGATCGAACTGTGATGCTGGACGAGAAGACGCAGAACCTTTGCGAGCATGCCCTCCTCCTGTCGCGTGCTCAGGCGATCACCTACGCCGAAGCCCTCGACCAGATGGGTCTACTCATGACGGAGGCGAAGCGTAAAAGTATCCGTGCCGAGCCTCTCGGGCAGCTCGCCGTCATGCTCGCAGCTGAGACACCGGAGCGTGTGGTGCGCTGGTTCTTCAACGAAACCAGACCGGTTTCGGCTGCCGAGATGTTCTACGCCGTCATGGCATGGCTATCGGACTGCACCGAAAACATCCTGAAAAGTGAGGTGAGTGATGCCTGACGGATATGAGCTTCTCGAAGCACCGTGGCATGGGAAGATCCACGATTCTGCTCTGCCCGACAGGGGACCATCCAGTCCTCAGGCTGCCAAGGATACGGAGACTACCACCATCCTGGACCAGCTGTGCGAAAAGATGGCCACCGTCTTCGTCGCCGAAAATATGGGTAGCCAGGAAGAATTCGCTAAAGCCACAGAAGAATTGTGGCTTTACCTGAATGGGATCAACCGAGCTGACCTGGAGCAGATGGTACTCATCGCCGTCTGCAAGCACGCCACCGAGCGTGCCCAGTTCATTGCCCGCCAAATCCCGGATAAGGTACCCGATAGCTGGCTGAAGTGATGGCACGTATCAGTATCAAGAAGCTTCCATATCTCAGTAGCGAGATCAAGGTCTGGACGGTGCGTTGCGAGAAGCATCTCGGATCCTTCTACGCGCAGGACTGGGACGAGGCTCTCCGCTACGCGTATGGGCATGCCAAGTGGCATCGATTCGCGAACCAGGGATGATCCGCTGCCAGGGATGTGCTGCGGAGCTGATGGATATCGGTTCTGTGGAGCTGACGGTGGCACGTGGACGCTTCCTCGGCTGGCGCATCTTCGATGGTGAAAGTGCAGCTGGGACACCTCTGAAAGCATGCTGGTGTCCCAGCTGCGTCGATAAGGATCGTCCACGTGCACCTAAGCCGCCCCCCAACCTTGAGGGCCAACTGACATTCGACATAGCAGAGGAGACATCAGATGAGAAGCGCGCCTGAGATCATATCGTTTCGTCCCGACCCTAAGCTGCATGAGCTTTTGACACTTGTCGCCAATGTGCAGGGGACTACCGTTTCGGCGGTGATCCGTGACGCGATGAGTGCCCACTTTGATTCGCTCCTGGCCGATGAGACATTTCGCAGTCAGGCCGAGGCCTACATCGCAAGTCTGAAGACGTCCCTGCTGGGATGAGAGGGGCATCATGTCCCACGAGTGGATGGATAAGGCGCTCTGCAATCCTTTGCACGGATTCAACCCTGACATGTGGTGCATCGATGATGTGGCGATCAAGGGGATCGCGATCCATATCTGCCTGGAGCACTGCCCCGTTCTGGCCGAGTGCGGGATGAAGATGGCACCCGGAAACGGGACTGTCGTTGCCGGGGTCGCCTACGGTGTGGGGATGCATCCGAAGGCTTTGCGTTATCAGCCGAAGCCGGCAATGTTATGTCGGATCTGTCTACGGTCAATCCTTGACATCCCCCGGGAGGGGGGAGTAGATTCACGAGTGAGCTGAATTGTCCCCGACGGAAGGAGCCATCATGGCAGTCGAGATCGACCCCGCTGTGAGCGCGTCCCTGGAATACGCCAAGGAACAGAAAGCCTGGTGGGCTGCGCAGGAAGACAAGTTCGCGACCCAGCTCAAAGAAGCAGCCGGTGACGAAGACGAACTCGTCATCGATGGGAAGGTCGTCTGGACCTTCGCCCGAACGGCGACACTTCAACTGGCACGCTTCAAGAAGGAGCAGCCGGAGGAACTTGTGGAAGCCTTCCTCGAACTACAGGAGGAGCAGGTCTTCAATGCGGCGAAGTTGAAGCGCCAGCGTCCCGACCTCTACGCGGAGTACCAGACTCGCACTCTGCGCAGGGCCAGCTGATGAAGATCAAACTTGCCTTCGCTGCCATCCTCGCCCTGCCTTTCCTGGCCGGCTGTGGTGGACCTAGCCACGGCACGATCGAGAAGAAGGAGTACGACGCGCCCTGGAGTCAACTCGTCTACCAGTGCATGGGCTACAACAGTAAGGGCATCTGCACTTTCCACATGTGGCAGACGATCTACTATCCGGCCGAGTACCAGTTCAAGCTGAAGACGAGTCAGCATGAGGGCTGGACCGACGTTCCACCACAGGATTACTCCTCCTACCAGGTGGGGCAGCAATATCCTTAGTGAATGTCGAAGCCTTGCAAAGACTGCGTATCCGAAGGTGTGAAAACGCAGCGTCCGGCTCCACACCCGGGGCCACGCTGCGTCACCCATCACCGGGCAGTAAAGAAGGTCCGTAGCGCTGCTGCACACGAGCTGAAGGTGCAGAAGGTTTACGGGCTAGGCCCCGGAGAGTATGAGCTTCTCTACGAAGCTCAGGGGGGCCTGTGTGCAGGATGTCGCAGAGCGAAAGGGGTCGTTAAGCGTCTCGCGGTTGATCATAGTCACGAGACAGGTGAGGTACGTGGGCTCCTATGTGGAATTTGTAACCAATTGGTCGGATATTACCGAGATAACCCAGACACATTTTTGCGCCTGGCGGAGTATCTGATCGATCCACCGGCACGCAGAATATTCAAGAAGTAAGGGAGAAAAGGATCATGGCAAACAAGGGAAGTAAAGGTCAGACTATGGAACTCGTCCAGGTCACACCCGAGCTGGCCACCGAGTGGCTTGAATACAATCGGGACAATCGCAAGGTCAAAGAAGCCTCCGTCGACAAGTACGCACGCGACATGACGGCCGGGAACTGGCACCAGGTCGGTGACCCGATCCGCTTCGAGACACCCGATGCCGTCGGAGACGAATTCCTCCTCGATGGCCAGAATCGCCTCCACGCTATTGTCCAATCCGGTACCACCCAGACCTTCTGGGTGATGCGTGGCCTGGACAAGGAGGCGCAGACCGTCATCGACTCGGGTTCCCCGCGCACCGTCGCCGACACCCTCACGATGGAGGGCTGGTCCTTCGGTAACCAGCTCGCGGCAGCGGCACGATCGATCTTCCGGATCGATGGCGGCATCAATAACTGGAGTGTCAAGCCGACCAATGCCGAGGTCCTCGCCATGATCGATAGCGATCCCAGCATCGCCGAGTCGGTTGAGGCCGTCAACAAGATCTGGCTCAAGGTCCGGATGCGCCCCGTCAATGCGGCAACCTGCTACTACTACGGCCTGAAGGAAGAGCGCCAGCTGACGCAGGAGTTCTTCACGAAGCTGCGCACCGGTGCCCGCATGGACCAGGGCGACCCGGCCCTGAGCCTCCTCCAGCGCCTCAATATCGACGGGCGTCAGCTGACCCAGAACCAGCAGCAGTGGGTTGTCCTGCGGGCGATGAATAATGCTCGCCGTGGCATTCAGGCCACACGTGTCCAGCTTCCGCGTGCCGTGAAGGTCGGCGCTGCCGAGATCTGCCACGAGGTCAGCAAACTCGTGGAGCCACGCCCCACCAAGGGCTATGAGCCGGAAGCTGCCGGGGAGTAGGCATGTCGGGTAAGCGCATCACGCCGGAGGAGCGCACCTGGATTCGGGAAGAGTTCACTAAGCGCTCCAGGAAGGTGAAGACGAGGCAGATCGTCTACCGGCAGCTAGCCGAGGCGACGGGACGCCATCCGGGCACGATTGACCGTATTGTCCGGGGCTACGTCGAGAAGAGTAGGGCAGGCTTCCGGCGCAACCCGGTCACGGGGAAGACGGAGCGCGTCAAGCTCGAAGCTCGGGAGAACGATGAATCCGGCGTAGCAAACTTCGACGAAGGCAACTGAGTCGTCGGTATCGTCCACGAGGGGCAGTGGGGACTTAACCTTGTGGGCGGTACGGATTACTTAGCTGAAGGGAGAACGGGTCATGGAAGAGGACGCCATAATGGGCCTAATCGCTGAAGTGCAAGAGCAGATAGGGGCTGCCGCAGAGCAGACGTACGCCAATGGCTACATCGATGGCGGTAGGGGTGCCCTCACGGGGGCTGCCGCAGCCTTCCGCCTCTGCGACTGGCCCGAAGAGATCAAGGAAGCTGTCGCTGTCTCGCTAGAGAAGATGGCGGGGAGTGTGGCCGATGGTGTCACCATCGCGATTGCCGAGACGCACGTGAAGGAAGCATATGAACGACAGGATTGATTGGGGGGTGATGAACTTGCTTGGTCCCACGCCGAGGCCTGCTAAGGAGCCGGCGAAGCCGTCCCTTTCCTGGCCGCAGGCTTTCCAGAATGCGGTGGTGACCATCGTTTTCTTCGCCTTCGCCGCCACGATGATCATCTGGTTCACCCGATGAAGATTTTCACCCTGGAAGAGGCACTCCTTTTCGCGAGACTCATCCATGTTCACCCGAACGACCAGTGCCGGACCTGGATTTGCGTCATGCATAATCCGGCCGAGGGTCCTTGGCGTGACATGACACCCATCTGGCGCAGCGATCGGGGCATCTTCGAACGTATCTGTCCACACGGGGTGGGCCATCCCGATCCATCCCAGTTCCAGTATTGGGAACTGGTTGATCAGACCTGGCAGGCGATCCACGGATGCTGTAGCGGGATGTGCTGCGAAGGCTGGTACCGCAGCGTCCTCGGGGACTAGGCGCTGAAGGTGTAGGCGGCGAAGCGCAGATCACTACTGGAGACGTCGATGATGAGCTGCGAACCGTAGGTCTTGACGGGGAAGAAGCCCGTCTTGTAGACGGCGGTAGCACCGGTGGGGATGCTGAAGGTGCGCGGCCCGACGGTGAGATTGGTGTCCGCTCCGGCAGGGACCTGGATTGTGACAGTCTCGGAGAAGGATGAGATCGTGGTGATCTCCAGAAACGTGACACCATTATTGACCATGTAGAGGCCGAGGGTATTGAAGACAGGTGTCACACTCAGAGTCGTCGCGTAGTGCGTGATCCCATTGACAGGGATTTGAAGTCTAGCCACCGGAGGTCTCCAGATACTTGGGTGCCAGGAAGCGTCTACGTCCCCGGTGATCGTGTGACGGCAGGTTAGCAGGGTCCGGATCGGCTACTTCAGCCATCCGGACTTTTGCTTTGACTGCGAGAGCGTGTGCGAATTTGCGTGCCTGACGTTGGCATTCCCAGCGGTCGCGTCGCGTGACCGTCATCCCGACCTGTAGGAGACCGAACTGGGTTCCAGCCATCCAGCCATCTGAGAAGGTCTTCGGATACATCGCGAGCCAGATCTGGATACCTTCAGAAACCCGCTCAGCGACCGCGTGCGCCATCAGAGGATCGTCATAGTGCACGGTCCAGACGTACGCGGTTCGCCGCAGAGGCATGACGTCAGAAGCCGGCGTGGATTGTCGGGACGGCGAAGGCCAGAGCTAGGCACGCGGCCCCGAGGAGGGCGAGGGAGACGGTGGCGCGTACCCCGATTGCGGCCAGGACGAGAAGAGCCACCCCGACCAGGTAGAGGATTGCTTGGAGAGTTCTCATCGATCACTCCTTAGGTGATGCTGGGATCGTACCGCCGGCATCACTGATCGTGTTCTGAAGCTGATCGACACGTGCCAGCAGAACCTGATGATTCCCATTCGTCAGATTCTTAACCGTGCTGACATCGTCCTGCGTCGTCTTGATCGCCTTACCCTGCTGCCACTGCTTCAGAAGGATCAGAGACTGCCCACCGACAGTGACGACGAGGCCACCGATGGCCGTGATGACAATGACGGTATCCGTGGCACTCATAGCACACCCTCATTCATCTTCTGCTCAATACGTATCAGGCGGTCATGCATAGAAGTGCCGTGATTTGGGCTGAGCTGCGCCTCCACCGACATGATCCTTGTGTCCAGGCCGGACACCTGACGAATGATGTGCAGCTGACCACGATCAAAATCGTCGGATCGTAACTCCTGCTGCTGCAACCTCTCCATCACGCCGGGGCGCGCCGGAACGCCAGGGCGGGCAGGTTCACCTGTCAGATCATCGACGAAGTTATTGACCTTCCGGAAGCTTTTACGCACCAAGACACCGAGCCCCAGGACGGCGACGACGGCTGTGACGTCAGCTCCGAGGCTCACCAGATTCATGGAGTCTTCTGTACCAGCGTTATACCGGCCAGGACGGCAGCGGCGATCCGATCCACATCCGACTGAAGCATCGGGCCAGGCGGAAGAGACGTCGTCGGGATCTTGGCGATAGCGACAGCATTGGCCTTACTTTGCGCCAGAGCCGCCTCAGCCGCTACGCGCGCGAAGTGGGCATCGGCTGCCGTCTCAATGACGAGGGTCTGCCAGGCGACGAACTTATTCGTCCCGGCCGGTGAGTGCGCTGGAGAATCAGGGCGATAGGCGAGAAGGTCGATATTGGGGATGATGCCGTCGGTATGCAGAATGGTGGCGACGTCGGCCGCATCCAAAGGTGCTGTAGTCATTGACCTACTCCAATAGATAGGTGCGGTGAGTCTGACGTGCCCGATATCGACAACGCCACCATGCAGTGCCTTGCCATTATGTTCCTGCGTCCAAAGGACATGACTCGGAGCGTTATCGGGTGTGATCAGATTGCCACCCGGATCCCAGGAATAGGCAGCCGGAGTACCCGTTCCCACCGTATCGCCGGCCCGGAAGAGATAAGCGCCAGCGTCCAGTTCGACATAGGGAAGCGGAGGCTTCGTATCGGCCCTCTTCCAGGCCGACATGTATTGGGCGACAGGTCCTTGAGCTTGCGCCATAGTGATATTACGATCCATGGCAGGACTGATGACACAGGTATCGGGGACACTGCGTACTCGGCATCCCGCACGTGCCGCCCTGGCGTGGACTCCGCCGGAATTGGGGGAGGTGACAGGCTCATCACCTTTGGCCTCGAAGAGGGGTAGGAAGCCAGTGTCGCTACCTGTGGCTAGCCACATTCTGATTTCGCCTGCGGTGACCCACTTATCGGATGAGCCACCGGCTACGTAGCCAGCCATGACGCGGAAGCCATCGGCATATACAGCGTCGTAATTGTTTACGGGGACACGCTGGAATGAGTCGTCGAATATCGGAACCCATCCGGCTGTCATGATCGCATCCTAGCTTTAATTGATAAAGCAAACAATCACAGGTTAGCCAATTTGAAGATCTGGACATCCGCACCAAGGGTTGCTGTACCCGTCCCGGCCCAGTTACCGAAGACACGGATGATGTCTCCGGCATTGCATGCGATCAGGCCCTTCGGATTGCAGGAGATGGATACGACAAGAGTATTGCCTGCGTTAGAGGCCTGGAAGTAGACGGTTCCATTCAGCGATACGCCTCCGACGAGGCGCGTCTCAGTCGTGCCGCTATTGGCACTGACGTCACCGGTGACGAAGTAGAGGCCGGAGCTGGGGACAAGGAACTGATCATTGTTAACGGATGTGCTGTGGAAGGTGGAAGGGATCGTCCAGATCGACGTATTGAAGTTGATATTCGTCGTGGTGGCGGGTGCCACGCCGGCCGTGAATCCGGTGCAGTTAACCGTCGGCCGGTGCAACGTCTGCTGACGTAGCAGATCCGTCACTGAAAGCTGGGCATCGATTTGATTCGAAAGGGTCTGCCAAGCTGCCGCATCGATGACGTCATCGATCGTCGGATACGTAAGGCTCAGGTTCGGTGTGAATCCAGGCATCGTCAGCTCGCAAGGTCAGAGATTTTGATGACCCACCAAAGTGCGCCGGTGGCCATGGTGACGGTGGAACTCGTATTGTCGTGCTCGAAACCCCACCAGAGAATCTTCGGACGGGCATCACCGATCACTTGATAGTCGAATGTGCCAGCCGCGCACAGATATGAAGAAGCAGCCGGAGCTTGCAGAGTCTGCTCCCAATAGGAATACGACTTCTGCGAAGTGAACTGGGGTCCATTCGGAACCGATGCGGCAATGATGAATCGTCGCAATGTATTCGCATTGACGGCGCCATCACAAGTGACAACTCCGTAGCATCCGAATAGGTAGGAACCCTGCTCCGGAATGGTGAATGGATTAGCGAAACCATTATTGTAAACAGTGGTGAAGCCAGTTAGGTTGAAGATGTTTGTCGCATCATCGAATAGCTGAAGAACCTCTGTCGAGGCGATAGTTACCGTTGCTGTAGAGACCCCGATATAGGCAGGCGTTCGTAGACTATTCGTTAACGACTGCTGCAAATTGGATAGGTCGATATCGACGGCTTCGGCCAATGCCTGCAATTGCAATGCGCCATCGGCGAAGTCCTGACCTTCAGGCTTCGGAAGAGAGAAGCGTTCCGTCTCTTTCATTGGTCCGCCACCCAGAATGCGATAAAGCTCGCTGAAGTCAATGTCGCAGTCGGCTGCCCCAAGTTATTGGCGCGCATTTCGGAGAAGAGTTGCGCCGGAACATTCGTCGGGAACATCTTCACGGCGGTACCACCCATATTGACACTCCCATCCTCGCCATAGACTGTCGCGCCAGGATCTGTTGCCGTTGAATTGACCGCCATATAGCTCTGGAAGTAGCTCGTGCCGGCCGCATTATTGGTGAAGCCACGGATGTTGAGGACGACAGCGAAGTAGCCACCGGAGGCAGTTCCGGCCGGACGTACCGTAATCATGGCCGGGAGGATGGCGAGATTTGTCCAGCTCACCGTATCGGCGAAGACCGTATCGTAGGAGATGATCAACTGAGGTGATCCGAAGCCCGGCAGATTCGTCGAGAAAGACTGGTCGACATCTGTATGGATCGAGGCGTAAGGAATGACCTCGACACGCGCCAGGTCATCAGTGAACTGGCCCAGGAGAAGATCCAGACGATCCGCCATCGAATCGATGATGGTGTAGCCGTCACATAGACGATCAGTTGAATCCGGGTAAGGGATCTGCCATGTCCCCGTCACACTCGTCATATCAGATCACCCCTGCTCGATCGCGAGCCACTGAATCGTGCGAGTCGCTGTGAAGGCTGTTGCTGTCGCACATGTGAGTCTCAGCGAGAAATCTATCGTAGTGATCGTCGCAGCCTTAGCCCAGAAAAGGTTCGTCTCCGTAGCAGCCGAATCAATATTGACCATGACGACGGGACGGATCGAGAAAGGGAAAGCAAAAGGCACCGTCTGTGTGAAGACTGTCGTCGCACCGAAGGCGGCGATATTGACCTCGCCAGCTTCACCGAACATGGCGTGATGGGTTGCCATCCCGACTGATCCGATGACGATCCAGGTGTTATCCATCTTCAAGATCTGCACATTGTCGCCCGGTAGGGGCGAATAGCTACTCAGGTACGGCATATTGGGTATCGTCGAGCCCGAGATGTCGACAGTCAAAGTCGAAGGACTCTCGATGGAGATGACGATCCCGGTACGCATCGCGAAGTTGGGCGGCTGCGACTTCTGAACCGAAGCGGCGACCGCCTTCGATGATGCGGCACGCAGACCTGAGGCTCTACTCATCCGATACGCTTCAGCTTCAACTGCGAACCGGCCCGGACGACAGTGCCGGTACCGCTAGCTGCACCTTGAGCCCATTGCAGGCGCAGGTTCCCGGCTGTACCACCGATGGTGAGGATCCCCTTCGGATAGGCCCAAACATTGGTTGCTACGGCTGCCGCCGAACCAAGCGTGACAGCATCGGTGATGATCTGCCCGGCGCGCAGGATGATTCCGGAAGTGACGACAACAGCCGATGCGAGACCATCAGCACACCAGTTCATTGTGGCTCCAACCGGGAAGGTCCAGCCGATCTTGATCCCGATACCGGTCAGGGCGCCGTAGAGGAGTTTCAACTCGACCTCGTAGACAGCAGTCGACTGGACGGCCGAAATGAGAGCCGTGTCATCCGTCAACGTTGTCGTCGCAAGCGTCTGATCGGATGGCTTGATGATGGTCAAGCCCTTGATAGCGGACTCGGTCGCATTCATCATCGCCGGAGAATCGACAGGGAAGTTCGCCGGATCGCCAGCAGCGTAGTAGGGGAGATTGTAAAGCGGGGTACTAGCCACGGGATCATCCTAATCAGGAAGCGGATTTTCGGTAGGTACTTGCGCGCGCAAACTCACATTCATGGTGTCACGTGAATCGAGACTCAAAGTGAAACCGGTAACGGTCTGGATAGAGGAGGTACGGAACTGGCCATTACCGATCGACCCCTGAAGCAGAATCGCGTCACCCAGCTCCATCGCCGGATCCGACGGGATCTGTGCAGTCCACGTATCGGTCAGAGCCTTCGACTGCTTCAGATAGGTATTGGCAAGAGAAGTTGCCTGACCTGCTGTACTGACACCCTGGACGGAGACGAATTGGGTCTTCACCCCATATTTGCCATTGATGTAGGTCGGGGATGCCGGATCCAGATCTGATGCGAAACCGTAGACAGGTGAAGAACCATCAGCCAACTCACCCGCGACAATGATGGAGTTAGCGACATCGGTTCGGCTGTATCCGACAGACCAATTGAGGAGGGTTCCGCCATCCCCGTCAGTCAAAGTCAGAAGAGGCACCTGTGCCACTGTCCAGGCCACCTGACGTAGAACGAAGTCGCCATTGGCGAGGGGATACCAGAACATGTTTCCGGTCTGCGCGAGAGAGTCACAGGCTGATGCCCGGTCATTTTCCCAAATGAGGTTAGGTGTCGGAATGAAGGCATTGTCGTCGAAGCTTCCGAAGGTTGCATCAGGTAGGGCGCCTGTGACGAGGGTCCGGAACTGTTGACCGACGAGGGTTCCGGTAGCCGACTGGAATGGGTGACCGAAGTAGGCGTCCTGCACATCACCGGCACGATCGATACCGGTCAGGGAGACCGTTCCCGGATCCGACATGGTGATGTCATTGATGCGTCCAACGAAGACGAGCCACATGTAGTCGGGACCGCCCCAACCCTCCACGCCCGAGTAGATCTTGAGATAGTTGCCGAAGGGTGCCATCAGGCCACTCGGGTCGGCCGGGAAGAGGGACCGATCCAGGCTCAGCGAGCAGACTCGCGCCACACGTGACGTCAGAGTCGCTGAGATACTTCCCTGGCCATAGGGGACACCATCATCGCCGAAAGGGTCGATCCTCTCATTCAGGAGAGGATTCCAAACCTCGACACGTGTAACGAGACGATGCGGTCCTGCCAGGATCTGGCGGTAAAGAGGATCAAGGCCACCAGGGAGCATCAGGGACCACTCAAGACATGACCCCAGTCGGGGAAGTGGCTATTGACCAGACCCCAGTTGGCGAAGTCGGTATTGACCTGACCCCACGTGCGCAGGGCAGCAGGGGGCGCCAAGGTGGATGCCTGTCCGAGGAGGACACGGCGATAGGTCAAGCCGGCTGCCGTGGCTGCGCCGAAGGTGGAGTAGACGTTGCAGATGTCGACCCAGCGTGTTCCGAGAGTCCCGTAGGAGAGGCCACCGGGGCGTGACACCGTCTGATAGGGGAGTGTCGAAACAGTCCACTGACGTGTCGTATCACGCGACAGGATGCTATTGACGGTATCCCCGACAGCGATGTATCGGCGCGAAATCCCGTACTTGGCCGGCGTATCCAGAAGTAGCGCATTCCCGGCAGCCATCAGGGCATCCAAGACGTCACGGTCAGCCCACGTACGCAGAACCAGATTCAAACTCGATGCCGGCGCTGCACGCACCTGCGTCAAAGAGATCGGGGTGGAACGGTTATTCACCGACCAGTTCGTTGACTGCACGCCACGATTCGTGTCACCTGGCGGGATGTAGAAGATCCCGTCACCGGGGACGCATTCCGGCCAGGAAGGGGGCGGGGTGAGACCGATGCGGATGTTGTAGGCAGGATTGACCGGGTCACGTAGGAAGAGATGCTGCGACGACGGTAGGACAATCACATCGGAAGTATCGAGACCTCCCGCGCCATCATCGGTGATGTAGAAGATGGGGACATCGAAAGGTGCCTCGGTGTCATACAGGAGTGCCGCGCCACCGGACAGAAGCATGTATTCGCCGGTGGCATCGGTACTGGTATTGGGTCGCACTGTTGCCGTTGTGCCGTCCGCTTCGACACGCTGCACCCGGGCATGTGTGGCCGGTGGAGCCCAGTAGATCTGGATCAGCACATTCGCCTGGATCGGCTGCGCGAGGACCATGATAGTCATGTCAGCCACGCGTCCCGTGCGATAGCGCCATCGCCGTCTCTTCGTTCGCGGCACTCACCTCGGTGGAGACGATGTCTGTCAACTCACGCTCCCCGATCTTGACAACAACGTTGACATTCGGTGCACCCATACCGAGGCTCTGCTCCAGGCCGGACTGACGTAGTAGTTGTGCCGCGCGTCGTGGGTTATCGGTCGGCAGAATGACCTCAGGATTACGCTCGCCAGCGATCAGCAGTGTCGGCCCACTAACGATGCCGCCTGAGGCGAAGGTGGGGATATTGGGGAGGTTGATGTGGATGATCCCACCGACCTTATTGATCCCCTTATTGATCTGGTTGATGGCGCCATTGAGGGCACCCTTGATTGAGCTGACGATGTGACTCGCCAAGTCACCAACTGAAGCCCCGGCGCCACCGAGGCCCTTGAAGAATCCCTTGATCAGGGCGAGTCCGGCGCCGAGCATCTTCGGAACCAGACCAATGATCTTGCCTGGGACACTGCGCAGGAAAGACATCCAGCTATTCCAGTGATCGATGGCGTAGGTGATCGGGGCAAGCCACGCCTTCATCAGATCCTTGCCCCAGCTCCGCACATTGCGCAGTACCGTCCCGGCCGCGCGTACAAAGATCGCGATCAGCTTCGGACCGAAGTCAATGACAGCATTGATGACGGCCGGGACGAGTTGTGTCCAGAAGGCGATGAAAAGTCGGAACCAGAGCTGTAGGGCCTTGAATGCTAGCTTCGGGCCTTCGATGATGGCGGCCAGAGCAAGCCCGATGGCGATACCGATTCCTTCCAGGGTGTCCTTCGCCATCCCGATAAAGAAGTCGACGAGGAATCCCGGGATGCCTTCGAGGAAGTTGACGAAGCTATCCCAATAGCCTGGGAGGGTGACGGTGAAGAAGTCCGCGACAGCCGATCCGATGCCTTCGAAGAAGTGCCCGATCGCCTCACCTGTCGTCTTCAGGGCATCCCAGATCTTGGACCAGATATCGAACTTGTTGAAGAGGTAGATGATGGCGGCGACGGTGACGATCAGTGCTTCGATCGCCAGGACGACAGCACCGATCGGGTTAGCGTCGAGTGCTACATCCAGCCCGATGGCTGCCGCAATCCAGGAAGTGAACTGGACAACAATCTCGGCTATCGCGGCAGCCAGCTGCTGCGCCTTGACGAAGATGAACCAGGCGGTCAAAGCGCTCAGGACGGTGATGACGAGGGCCGAGTTACTCGCCAGGGCATTGACCAGTTCAACCATGACGGTGACGATCGGCATCAGGGCCGGTAGTACGGCCAGGGCGGCACCCAGGAGGGGGACGAGGCCGTTATTGACGAGGTTTACCAGTCCAGGGGTGAGCCTTGTCAGGTCGTCGCTGAGGTCCTTCCCGAGGGCCAGGACAAGCTTCGATAGTGGTTCGATGAGCGGTCCGATGACCTGCCCCAGGACAGAAAAAGCCTGGTTAATGATCTTGAAGACGGCGACGAGGGCGCCATCCTTATTGAGACGGTCGAAGACGTCAGCGATCGTATTGAAGACACCAACGACAGCCCCGCCACCACCAGCCTTAGCAGCGGCTCCAAGAAGATCGGCTACAACGCGATAGGCGTCCTTCCCGAGGGTCCCGATCGTGTCGAGTGCCGTCACGGCCGTATTGAAGAAGGTCGTCAGCTTCCCCGAATTCGAGGCTGAGGTGATCACCCTATCGAACCAGCCTGCGAAGCGACCGAAGGCGTCAGCGGCCCTCCCGAGCATCGGAGCCGCATCATGACCGATCGTCAGGAGGCCATCGACGAGTGGCCCGATCGCCTTCCCGGCCTTGAAGATAGCGCTACCGAATTCTTCGAAGATGCTCGAAAGCTTCGTCGCATTGGCACTACTGGAGAGTGTCTTCCCGAGATTCGCACCGAAGCTTCCGATGTCGGTCGCGATACTGATGAGACTGTTATGGATCTTCGGTAGGAGGACATTCGCGAGATTCGTGACAACGCCCGTCAGCTGACCGAAGAAGGCATTTTGCAGACCCTGCTGAAGATCATGCAGAGCCGGCTTTGCCTTAGCGACCTCCTGCACGAAGGAGCGGGCAGCCGGTGCCAGCTTCGCCAGGGCGGCATTGTAGGCAGCTGTAGGCCCACCGATGGCCTTGATCGCACCACCGACACCCGCTACAGAGGCACGTAGGACACCAATGGCGGCAGTGGCACCCAGGGCGGCCGGGATGATGGCGGCAACGATTCCGACGGCAGGGAGGATGACGGCAGCCAGTTGCAGGGCGGCAGGTGCGAGGGCGGCAACCCAGAAACCGATCGTACGTAGCCAATTCGGGAGGATCACCTTACCGAGGTTGGATACGCGCTTGGATATCGTCTTCTCATTCGAGTCACCGATACTGTTTCCGAGCTTCGTACCCATCTCATCGCCAAGATCAGCGAACTTACCGGTCAGCTTCTCACGCCAGCGACCATTCGCATCCTTGATGATTTCGTTGCCGAACTTATCCATGGCGCTACTGCCGGCCTTGCCGCCGAAACCTTCACCGAGAGACTTAGCGGCATGGTCGAATTCGGGTGAACCTTCGGCACGCTCAGCAGCGATAAGGGTTCCGCGCTTGATATCACCTTCCAGGCCGGTGGTATCGCCATCCACCCCGATGGAGACCCTGCCGATTTCACCCATGCGCCTATCGTAGAGGGAAGTGATCAGCTTAGGGGCATAGGTCTACATGCTATTCCTCGCCAGGGAAACCTGACCCCATCAAGGCCATGAAGGCAGCGCCTTCCTCTTCTTCATCGATAGCCATATCGGGTGGCGGAGTTTCAACCTGGGAATCGAATTGGAACCTTTGATCCTTATCATCAATGGAGTCCACGATGCACGAATAGCATGCATCTATCCAGGCCGCGAGAGACACCTCATCAGCTCTGACACCACCGAGGAGGAGTCTGCCATTGATGGTTGCCCAGACAGAATTGTCGGATGCCACCATTCCGATCAGGTTGATAGCCCACCAGGCGGCACGTCCGGCTGCGATACCCATCACCTCAAGCGTGATGGTGTTGAGTTCCTCATTCGTGACATCGCCGTCGAGGATCATATTCGTCAAGATCAGTTCATCGTCTTCGGCCTGGAACCAGCCAGGGATGACCTGATGCAGAGTCCCACCGAGAATCATTGTGATCCAGTCGGCGGCACAGTGGCCCTCGATGACGAAGTCGTGACCGGCGATAGTGGTGACACAGGGGGCGATCCGCAGTGACGCTAGCGGATCAACGGCTACCACGTGACGCCGCCCGGGTGCGCTTCACCGGACCATTGCGCGGTGCGACCTCTTCACCCGAGGTTCGGATCGCCTCCATGATCGGATCAATGAGGTCCTTCAAGCCGACTGTTCCATTGGTGAGACCCTCATCAACCCAGTAGCGATCCTCGGATGATGCGATCAAGGCCAGGAGGACATCGCCGGCACGCGCCATCGCCGTGATAGCACCAGGACCGGCACCACCGGCACGCTCAATAGCGGAAGACGCACGCGCGATCTGTAGGAACTGGCCATCGGTTGGCTCCGAGAGGGCGATCTCGCGATCCGTGATCGTGCAGTATGCGAAGGCGTCCTGGGCTTCCGTCATTCTTCTCCCCCTACGGAATGATGCGAGTCGAGATCTTGAAGTTGTATCTCTTCGCAACAATAGCGGCAGGGCGTGTAAGAAAATAGCTCCCCTTGGTGCGGGGGTGTTTAACGACGCGGAACTTCACACCCCAGCGCTGCTTACGCTTCCACCAGAAGGTCATCCCGGCGGGCGTATTGGCGAAGATGAGGCGAGGTGCGGTGCCCTCATGGACAGCCATCGCATAGTCGAGGTCGTTACGGATGTAGCCATGCGGACTCGGGGAGGTATACGTCTGCCCCGTCGTGTGTCGATTCAAAGTCCCGTAGCTATCCGTCCAGGCCGGATTGCCGGCACGGGGCCAGCGCTTCGAAAGAGCCACCGTATCCTTGATCATCGCTTTGACGAGTGGCGTCGTCACACGATTGCCTTCACGTCTAACCGCGATCGGATCGATGTGGACCTTAGCCATCAGTCACCTCCCATTACTTCACCTTCGTTCGCTTCTCATTTGCTACGACAAGCTCCGGCGGGAGGACTTCCTCCTCCGCCCCTGGGATCTCGACAACATAACCGGCCTGGATGAGGGAAGCCAGATAGGTGTCCTTCTCCGGATCGTAGTCGAGGATCTCGTGGGCAGGCAGATTACCGACCGCGAAACGCACCTGAACCTTCATGGCATATCCTCCCAGACTCCGCAGCCAAACACCTGAATTGTCGCGGTGATCGTACGGAGCAAACATCCACCCTGCGGACCGAGGGCATTCGTCTGCCCAATCAGTACACCGGCATCGTTAGCTCCGGTCGCGTAGATCTCCTTGTACTTCAAGATGGCGGCACGTAGCGAAGCATCATCGATCAGATGCTGATTGTTGGCCACATCCCACTCACCGAAGGTGGGGGTGAAGTTAATCGAACCCGTAGGCGAGCACCGCATGACACCCAAGGTCCAAATCGTTCCCCAGGCCAGCGGTTCACAGCTGATCGTTCCATCATCGGGCTGCGGGAAGCTACTCGAAGGATAGACCGAGTTGAGCTGGACGAAGGCCGTTCCTTCACAGCACAGATCGTTGTAGGCCGACATGTCTTCGACGATTTCGTTGCCCGGAAGGAATCCAAAATTCTTCGGAGGATTCGCTGTCGGGGCAGACGCTTGCACCGTTAGGCAGGCGAGAAGCTTACTCGCCACATCCTTGATCAGTCCGCCGTCTGGGGATGTCACGGCGCCTGCCACGTAGTAATACGATTTCTCTCAACGTCTGGTGAGAATAGGCGTAGCCTCTTCGCCAGGCCTGTCGGATTGTAGCTACGGATAAGTAGATCGACCTCTTCCAGGCCGGTGAATCCCTTCTCCAGAAGAGTTGTCGGATCAACGAAGGTCATCTGCACCCCGGTGCGAATGATGCTGGTGACCCGATTCGGGAGACGGCATTCGCCACCGGTGCAGGCCTTGATGAACTCGATCGCGAGTGTCCCGGCAGCATTGAGGAGAGGCTTCGGAACATCTGTTCCGCGTAGGTAGCTGACACTCCACGTATTGACAGCGCCGGCATCCTCATTGAGGTCCTGCTCGGTTGGCCACTGGCCACCATCGGTACGTACCAGCCACTGCGCATCATCAATGCGATAAGAGGCGGGCGGAACAACGAGGGCACCGATAGTCACATTGGTGACTGCTGCGACAGGACCCAAGAGGAGAGCTTGCGTGAGGCGACGTGGCTCGCAGCAGAAGGGTCCCGAGTTGCCGCAGCCGCAGCCATTGAACCACTGCCCATCCCAGATGAAAGGGATCCAGCCGCCACCAACTCCGAAGACGCCACCTTCCCAGTAGCGGAACCAGCCCCATTCACCGAAAGCATTGAGGCATGGGCGAACCGTCATCGGGCATGCCGAATATTGGCGTCCGGTGGCAGCCCACAGGACATCGGTAGCGAAGGCGGCAGCATTTGCCTGCATCGCTGGATCAGTCGCATCCCACAGGACCTGATTGCACGATGGATCAATAATCCAACTACAGGTGCTGCTCATCTCCGCTCACGCCTTCCTTCGTTGTCGATCAGTCTAGCCATGCCCACGTCCTACGTGTGGCTATGAAGTAGACAGTGTCTCTAGAGACTCCATACATATCAGCAACAGCCTTGGCCAAGCCGATATAGGGGTCTGACATGTACATTCTGATTTCTCTGACCTGCTCTTCGGATAGCTTCGTTACGTAATGCTTTGACCCTCGATGCGATCTATTTCGATCAATCATCTGATGGATATTTTCCATCTGTGTCCCATCTTGGAGATGAGCTGGGTTTACACAAGTAGGGTTATCACATAGATGAAGAACGGATCCATTAGGCGCTTCGCCATATACGAGAATCCATGCATAGCGAGGCGCTCTAACGTTAGCGAAGCTGGCATACCCATCTCTGTCCAGGGCTCCAGACATTGGCCAGCATGAATCTGGACCACCTGATTTATCAACTCTATTCCAAAAAGCAGATTGATCATTGCGTACCGGAAGTAATTCCCCTCTCCTGCGCGCCTTCCGATAGCAAGATCGACATAGCCCCCAAGCGCAACGAGGCTTATCGCACACGGTGCATAACAGCTTCGGTTTCCCCATGGGCACATCAAACCATGTCACGGCAGCAACAAGAACATATCGCCATTGCGAGCTGTACCTGTCCCGGCCGGGGTAGCAGTTAGGAAGCCTGCTCCGACAAGGTTCGCCTTGACGGCCTGAGTCACCTTCGCCGTGAGGGCACCAGCCCCTACGAGTGGGGCGGATCCATTGACAATGACGCTCGCATTAGCCGTCAGCGCGCCCGCTCCGACGAGTACCGCAGTGCCACTGGCCAGTCCACCCGAATTGGCATTGAGGACACCTGCGCCCACCAGGAGGGCCGTGGCAGCCTGTGTCACCTTCGCACTCAGGACACCAGCGCCAGCCAGGTTCGCTGTGGCGGCCTGGACGGAGACAGTCGTCATGACACCGAGGCCAGCCAGGTTGGCTGTAGCAGCCTGCGTCACCTTCGCCGAGAGAGCGCCGGCACCGATAAGTGAAGCTGTCCCCTGGATGATCTGGACAGCCGTGGCACTCAGTACACCGGCACCGACGAGGTTCGCCGTTCCATTGACGTTCCCACCAGCATTGGCGCTGAGAGATCCTGCCCCGGCCAGGATGACACCAGCAACTTGGGTCACCTTCGCCGCGAGGGCGCCAGCACCGACGAGGGATGCGGTGCCCTGGATCGTCTGGACGGCTGTGGCATTCAAGGCACCTACGCCTGCTAGGGCTGCACTGCCTCGGATGATCTGTGTAGCTGTGGCACTGAGGACCCCAGCACCAGCCAGGGAGGCTGGTGTGACCTGGGTCACCTTTGCAGAGAGCGATCCGGCACCCGCTGGAGTCGCAGTAGCACCTTGCGTGACATTGGCAGCCAGGGCACCCGCGCCAGCCAGGGATGCAGTGGCACGGATCGTCTGGATGGCTGTAGCCGTGAGGGCACCAGCACCAGTCAGCGTCGCTGTTCCATTGATGGTAGATCCACCGGAGGCTGCCTTGACAACGACGAAGGCGCCTGCGTAGTCGAAGATGGTGCCCGCGCCGCTATTTTGCAGATCCGAATAGTCGGCGGTTGTACTGGTGGAACTGGTGCGTGTCTGTGCACTCGACTGGCCCCAGTTGGAATTGACGAGGGCTGCCCCGGAAAGGATTGTGTACGTCGCACCGGCGACGATGCTTCCTGTGATGCTCTTATTGACATTGATGGCAGAGAATACTTCATCACCCGTAACGGGTGCAGACGAGAGAGTAGTCGTTACCGGAAAAGGATTCGTGTGATTACTGAGGCTTCCCTGGATCAGTGTGGCTGTTCCATTGACGGGTGTTGTCGTATCGAATCCTGTATAGGCAACCACCTGAACGAAGTAGCTACCGATCGTCTTACCGCCAGTGCCAGCCGTAACCGTCATCGAAGAAGCGGCGGCGCCCTGAGCATAGAAGATCCGCATGCCATCGGAGAAGGCGAAGCTAGCTGATGCAGTAACCGCTGTCGTCCAGGTCAATCCTTGACTGTCGGAGATCGTGATAGCAGCGCCAACCGCATCGGCCGAGCCACTATTCTCCATAGCCCCGATGGAGACGACGAGGAGGCAGGATGCGGGGGGAGTGAAGGCAGCCGTCGTCCAGTTACCCGTACCGAAGTTGCCACCAGTCGGGGTGCTCTGCGACGCGAGCAGGTTAGTACGAGCGAGCGCCACGACCTAACCCCTCTCGTGCGCGCAGAGAGGATCAGGTGAGCGAGATGGAGACGCCGGCTACAGCGATCTGGAAAGTGTTGCCATTCGCCACCACAACCGGCTGGCCTGTGAATGGGCCGAACCAGGCACGCGTGCCAGCACTCGACGTGAGATCCATCGAGACGATGGACCAGGAGCCACCGGAGCCATTGACCCAGTTCAGGGCTGACGTCGCAGGCAGCGTCACGGCGCTACCGGCAGACGATGCGGTCGATGCGGCCGGGACGGCAGTGCCACCCGCCGTATAGCCGGTACCGGTCAGTTCGGTGCCAGCCGCTGACGGTGTACTCAGCGTGGTATTGAGTCGCACCTTCATCGCCGTTCCACCGAGGCCGGTGTATGTGCCGGGGATGCCGGCCGCACCCGTCGGAGTGGTCGCATTCAGTAGACCGGAAACTAGTGTCTGGTCAATTGCCGCCATCGGACTCTTCCTCTTCTACGTGATATAGCTCCTGGCCATAGTCGGCTACAGCCTGCAATTCGGTAATAGGTCCGGAGGCGACGATATTGCCATCAGGGTCGATGACCTGCCAGCCGATCGGGGTTCCTGCTTCAATGTCTGACATAGGCGGATCATACGCTTTCATAGCGTGAATCCTCGCTGGAAGGCGACCACACGCCAACGGTTACTGGGAAGCGTGTATTGGAAGCCGACAATGTCCGTCAGATTCGCCCCAGTGGAAAGGATGACGGAAGCTAGCGGGATATCGGCAGAACCAATGAATGCCCCCGCGCCGGTAGCTAAAGTCATTACCCGGGAGCCGACACCATCCTGCGTAATCTCGGCACGGATCGTTTCCCCATCAATCGGATTGATAGGTGCGGCGAGGGTGAATGGCTGCCCCGCGATCCAGCGGAAGATGTTTCCGAGACTCGCATCAAGCGTGACCGTTGCCCCAGGCGTGGCGCTATCGGGTGCTACGGCGAGTGGTCCAGCTAGGCGTAGCCCTCCGTGCCCGTCCAGGCCGGCAACACCATTCGGCTGACCCTTCTCCGATTGGAGGATGTAGATGGTGGGTGTTCCGGAGGGCGGCACAGGCGCGATCGTTGTCAGATCGACGGTGGGCGCCATCACTGAGGTCAGGAAGATGCTGTAGTTACGATCCGCTACCCGATCTGAGATGCGCTCAGTGATCGCATAGGTCCAGCCTTGCGGGAACCATTGCGGATCGTCCGCCACCGGTAGGACGACAGAGATGTGTCCGGAGGCGTCGAGTGTCGCCTCGATCTTGTCGATGATGACGAAGGTGTCATCGGTCAGATTCGAGAGGGTGTACTGGCCTTGGAAGGTGACTGTCCCGGATGCGAATGAGCCATCAAGGTTGAGCCAGGTTCCGGTGACGATGACTGTGGTCAGGTCGACGGGGAAAGCCATGGTCACCTCCGTTAATTCTGGTAGTAATCACCGTTACGACGACCGTGCCAGCGCCCAGATCTCATCTTCCCGCGTTGCCATTCGAGCTTGCAATGATCCGATTGAGTCATTGCGGTTAGATGCCTAGCATCAACGCAGTTCTTTGGACATTCAGGAAGATGGTCCACGCTCCAGATGGCTTCTGATCGTGGAGGAAGTTCGTAGTTAGCGCGCTCCCATGCATATCTATGAGCCGTACACCTCTGACGATTTCCTGACATAATTCCGTATCCGCCATAATTTATAGCTCCAGTCCAGATAAGTCCATGTTCAGACATTTCCGTTTTGGCTATGAACTCGTCTTCGAGAGAGGCGTACCTATATCTTTTCTTTCCTCCTGCTAGGGGGTCCCCCAGCAGGCTCTTTCGCCTTCTATGTTCATTGCACATGAATTCCGTGCGAGGATTCTTTGCTCTGATCTGTTTTGTACAACCTTCAATTTCGCACTCCATGTCATGGATGGTATCTAGGGACAGTGACATCTCTGCACTAGGGGGGCCTAGATACCATCCATGATCTACTAACTTGTGGTGACGGTGCCCGACCAGAATGGTGCGGAGATGGCATTCGGAGCCATCGTGATGGTGAAGGTCGCAGCCGTCGTGTAGACGTGCGTGGTCGTCAAACCTGAGGTGATGTTCTGCGGAGCGGTACCGTCGCCCCAGTTGACGGTGGCCGGCAGGATCGAAGGCACCGGGAAGGTCAGAGTCACCGTCTTCGGAGGAGTCGTCACCGTAGCGACCAGAGGACCAGCCGGGAGGGAAGCTCCACCACACAGCGGCAGCGGAGGCGCGAGTGTCGTGACAAACATGCGACGGTGCACATTCGGACCGATCGCCGTCAAGAGAGGCAGCGGAAGGTTCAAAGTCGCGACAGCTGAGGAAGCCACGACGGTGTATGGACCCACACCCCACGTGCCACCAGCCTGCGTACGCGCCGTGACAGTGAAGTTGGCGAGACCATTCTGGAAGGTCACGTCACCGACGACACCCTCCGTCACCCACGGGAGAAGGAAGTATCCGTATTGGACCTGCCCATTGGCCGCACATGCCTGCGTCGTGCCACCGATACGGGTCCAGCCTTCGAAGCCGAAGTTGACCGTATTGACAGAACCAACTGAGGTGTCCCAACCGATCGCGACCGGTGAAGCCGCATCGTTGAGGACGAGAGGTTCGCCCGTGATCACACTCAGCAGGGTCGGGTCGACATTGCAGAAAGTGATCGTCAGATCAATCCACTTCAAGATCGGTGGCGCCGTATTGGTGACACACGGCTGCGCATCGGCATTGAGAGTGAAATAGTCCTGACGATCCTGCTGATTGACCGCCATCGCGACAGAGATCAAACCAGACGTGGTGAGTGTCGTACCAGCACCGGTAAGAGGAAGGCCACAGGCATTCTCCGCCGTGACGCGGACCACCGGCAGCCGTAGAGAGCTGAAACAAATCGAAGGCATAGCTGCTCCTTAGTCCGCGCCGTCAGTTGACGTCGCCTTGTTCTTGCTACCCGGGGGACGGCCACGGCGCTTTGCAGGCACAGCAACCTCCTCAGGTGTCTCTTCCAGGCCGGGATCATCCTGAGTCGCCTCAGCCGGCTCAGCCTTCGGCTTCACCGTTTGCTTCCCATGGATCCGGGCCAAATAGCGTTCTGCGATATCGTCCGGAACGATGAAGGCCAAGCCTGTTGGGCCATCCATCGTCGTAGCGACCAGATGCGGATAGTCGCCGGCTTCCTCCAGGAGGATCCGGGCATGCTCCTCAACTTGATGAGGAAGAGGCGAGACGATAGCCATCACGGGATCGCTAGCGTTACGTCGATGCCTGCCGCGAAGCAGTCATATGCCAGAACATATTCGCGTTCGGCAAACATCTTCAGCTGATTCGTTGTCTTATCAATCGACTGCCCGTAAGGCGAAACGAATGGCGTCTCCGAGCGCCACACACTCATCTGGCCTGTGATGTAGAAGGCCGAATGTCCAGCAGCCGGAGTCGTCCCGTCAGGTAGTAGACCACCGTAGTTACCGAAAGAAATCTTCGTACCCATTGGGGTACGCATGATCCCACCCGTGTCACGGAAGATGTGATAATCGGCCATGACGGAAGAGTTAGCCGAGATCGGGATATGCAGAATGCCGGTCGGGCCATAGCGTGCGTAGAGCCAGCCCTCCAAAGCATTCAGAGCACCGGCAATCGTGAGGGCCGGTGGGAGTGTCGTCACATTAGGCGTGTTATTGGCCAGGGAAGGCGAAGCCCCGTCCAGGCCTGAACCGAAGACCAGCTCCACGACGGCCTGCTCGCCAGCGGTCAGACGCTCCAAGGCGTAACGATTCCACTCCGCCTCCGAATGTCCCAAGGTGCCGCAAAGGGTATCTGCAACGACAACGAATGGGGTACCGATGGTGAGGCCGAGCTGATTGGTGAAAGTCTTCGCATCCGGTGTCGGGCACTTGACCGTGTAGCCGTAAGGCAATGCACAGACCGCCGTCTGATATTCGATACCGCCAGCCCCGGCGTGGGGCGGCAGGGCGAGTGGACCATTGGCGACATTGAATAGCCCGTAGCGCTGGTCGTTGGCATTTGGAGACTCCGGTAGAAGAACCGGAGGGATAACTGCTGCCATTTCCCAGCCCTCCTTTCGTCAGGGTTGGTGGTGAGCTGGGGGGCCAGCTGGGGAAAGCTGACCCCCTTTCCTGACGAATTAGCAGACGATCGTGTTCGAGGAGGTGCGCTGCGCACCCGTCTCGCCACTCGGGCAAAGGTTGACGGTGTAGGCACGCGAAACCGGGCACATCTGGGCCATCGCCCAACCCGTCTCCGTGAAGAGCTGGGTGACCTGGTTCGTCGCCAACTTCGCCGAGTCGTAGACCGAGTTCAAGGTGATCACGTCGGAGACGAGACGGACCCAGGTACCGGTCGGGTAGACGAGGAAGACAACCTGCGTCGGAAGGGCCGTCAGAGGAGTCGCGTTACCCAGACCAGCACCACCGGAGGCGAAAGCGTCCTGCCAGTCGTAGACGAAGTCAGGTGCCGCGTTACGGACCGAGAACCAGCTGGAGATCGCGGCATCGGCCATATTCGGGTTCGACTCGGCATTGCGACGCGACCAGTCGGCACGCATCTGGGCCAGGACCCAGATCGGGAGCTTGACCTCCAGAGTCGCGTTCGGGCTTAGGCGCAGGTTGTACTTGATGTCCATGATCGCCATATCGATCGCGGCGAAGATCTGCGAAACGACAGTTCCGTCACCGGCGAAAGGAGCAGAGGCCGTCAAGTCAACAGCAGTCGAGGCGGTAACCACAGCCGCGATCTGAAGCATATTGATCTGGTGTGCGGAGACAGCCATCGCGCCACGGATGAAGGTGGCGACATACTCCGGGTAGGCCCGGTTCTGGAGGATATTGCCCGTGATACACAGGCCGGTCACACCGAGGCGGGTATCAACGAAGCTCGGGCAGTCAACGACCATGCAGGGCTTTGTCACACCGGAGATGATCTGAGCCTCGGTGTAGTTGAAGAAGTTCGTTCCGCCAGCCCAGATGCCGTTGAAGGCGATACCGGTGTTATGCCGGACACCACCACGTGCCGCCACAACCTCCGGGAAGGAGGCGAGGCCTTCCGTGGTGACCTGGAGACAGGTCGAATAGTCGGTGGTGGAAGGGGAACACCAGCCGACCGCAGCCGTCAGAGACTTACCAGCCGCGACATCTTCCGGCGTGACACGAGTCGCGGCCAGGAGGGAGCCGCCAGGAAGGCGGTAGTCGTTGATGGCGCGCTCCATGATGCCCTGGTCCCGGTCATCCATCTGGACCGTCAGCTCAGCCGGGTAGTCACGCCGCAGAACAGCCACACCGTGGGTGGCGTAGTTCGTTCCGCCACGCATACCGGCGTAGCCGGCCGTCCGGGCAACGAAGGCCTGCGCGATGTCTTCGACGGTTTGCAGTTCCTGGCCGGAGGTGAAGCCTGGAACATCCGAGGATGCCACCATCGACATCGTGACAGGCGTTCCGATGGAGTCCTGCACACTCGCGGTGAGGGTCGTATCGGATGCAGCCGCGATCTCAGCGATCGTCGGAGCGGTACGCGCCTGCGCTGTCGCAGCGAGGGCCGCAGCCGCGTCTTCTTCGGAGGTGACGGTCTCGGTCTGCGCGACGTGCGAGGTCCCGGAGGCAACTACCGCCTCTTCGAGGGCTGGAGCGTCTTCGAGCATATTGAGGGATGCGAGGCGCTGCTCACGTGCGGAGCGGCCATTGATCTCGGTTTCGACATTGGTTTCGAATTCGCGTAGCGCTTCCAGGCGTGCCAGTTCCTCATCGGGAACGGTGTCCGCGTGGCCTTGCGCTGATGCGAGAAGAGTGTTGTATTCAGCACGCGCCTGGCCGCGAACATTGCGCAGGTAGGTGATGCTGAAATTGGCAAGATCACCAGTGGGGATCTCAAATTCCATGACTGTGGCTCCCAAAAAAGGACGGATGTTCTGTCGTTTTTCGGATCCGACCTACAGCCAGCGATCCCATTCATTAGAACAAGGTGGCCTACCGCCGCATTGATCTACGTTTGAGCAGGAGTGTAGACGCAGAGGTGCCCTTATCGCAACGAAACGATAAGGGCACCATCAACCGATCGTCCTGGGGAGAATCAGACGGCCGGAGTTTCCAGAGCGTCGACTGCCGCCTGCGCAGCTTCCAGAGGTGCGACCGCAGCCTGGAGTGGGGCGACAGCGGTACCGAGGGAAGCAACAGCCGCATCAAGCGCGTCTGTATTCACCGGGGTTCCGAGTGCTGCGATCTCGGCCTGAATATTGGCCGCAGCCGCCATCAGGTCATTGGTTGTCGCCACAATGGCGTCGATGACCGGAAGCACATTTGCAACCGTGTCCTGGAGTGCGGTGACTGCCGCATCGATTGATTCTTGCCCTGCCATGATTTGCTCCAATGCATGCAGGATGATTTCCTGCGGATCGGTGTGGCAATGATGCCGATAACAACGAAGCATTGCTCTCCCTGGTTACAGGTCGAACTCTCCGGCCTTGACGCCCTTGATGAAGGCTTCCCATTCATCAACAGTGAAGCCGAGAACAATCATGTCACCAAGTTCGGATTGGCGGACACAGATCGTGTCCTCTTCACGTGAAACTTCTACACAAGAGTTGCCACTGCAACTACTTGACTTATTCCATCTGCGAACTTCGACGCATTCGCCGGATGCGCAGAAGGTTGACCTGTCCCACTCTTCACTGATCATGACGCCTTCTTCTTGATTGTTCCGCCACCGGCGCGCGTCTGCTCGATGAGAGCATTCTGCTGACCGATCACTTCCTTCGTTTCCCCACTGGGGAGGGTGACGGTCCAGATCGTGTTGTCTGGTGTTGAGTTGCCGCAGCATCCCATGATCTATTCTCCCTGTTCGTACGAGGCGAGGGTGGCCAGTCGCTGGCTACGCTTCGCCTGATCTGCCGCCAGGATAGCTGCCAGGCGAGCCATATTGTCGTTCCCCTCAACGACAGGCTCAATAACCTCCTCGGTAGCGGGCTCCGGCTCCTCGGCAACCATGCCCGCTGCCAGGAGAGTCATCTGCACCCCTGCGGTGATGTTGACGATCGGGAAGCCGGGAGTGTTGACGGCCAAGGCTGCGATGAGTTCCAGGTTGTCGGCGTCGCGGTCGTAGCGCCAGTCACCTGAGAGGGGCGAGGCGCGTAGGGCGAAGATCTTCTCCTCCGATACGCCGGGCATGATCATCCCGGCGTAGGAGATGCCATTCTCATCCTCGTAGGCGTGAACGACAGCGACAGCTGTGGTGGTGTCGTCGTAGTGTGCGATGGCCGGCTTCAGGCCTAGACGTGTATTGGCATGTCCGCCATCCATGGTGATCTTGCCTACGGGGACCAGGTCACCTTCAGCCGTCAGGACATTTCCCTGATGGAACTTGGCATAGCCAAGCTTCGACGTCGGGGCCATCGTGCAGACATTACTGACACCTGTGTGGCAGGTATCCCACTGTGCGATGTAGCCACGCACCAGGCCATCCTCCGTCACCTCGACATGAGAATCGTGGCGCGTCAGTGCCGGCTGATCAAAGACAGACTTCGGTGGCGCAAGGGGGCCGGAGCCTGCGACGAAGCCATCTTCCAAGATCTCCATCTGACCTCCATGGATACGCTTCATAAGACTCGCGATCGTTGACGTCATCGTCGACTTGTCGGCAGGCGGGATATTGGATCCGGAGACACGTGCCGCCGCACTACGCACAGCGGCCGGGATGATGGTCAAGTTCCCGGAGATGATGGTGGCGATCGGGAACTTGAAGCTCCCCTTCTCCACAGGCGAGGCTGAGCTGTCCTTCCAAAGGAAGGCGGAGCCGTACTTACCCATATCGTCGCCGGCCCACGAGTCCAGGGCGCGCAGGGCGGCACCCTTATCCCACGTGGTGTTATCCGACGCGATCGGCAGGTTCCACGAGGACTTCACCGATAGCTGGGTTTCCTCATCCGTATCCATACTCAAAGGCCTATTCTTTGCACCCTGGTCCCATGGTGGTTCCAGGTCCTCGTCGAAATCGCGACTCATTCTCTTATACATACTGTCGATGATGGTGCGAAGGCGCACCTTATCCGCATCCGGAATCGACGGTAGACCACCGTGCGCCCCTTGGATCAGGGCCGCCCCGGCATACACCGCGTGGTAGATCATGGTGAGTTTGCCATCGATGATGTCGCCCACCGGGAGGCGATAGGCACGCATATCACCAGGATCAATCTGAGGATCCTGCCAGAGGAATGCACGTGCATATTTGGCGGAGTCACCACCAGCCCACTGCTTGATCCGCTGAATAGCGTCCTCGACCCGGAACTCGGCATTGCGTGGAGCCACCGGAAGACCCTGCCAAGCCTGCGCATTGACGCCTGACGCGAGAAGGACCTCCCCATAGAGGGCTAGAGCATCTTCGTCAGCTATCTCAGCCCAAGTCCAAGAAGCTGCCGTCAAAGCGTCGCCGGTGATATTGAGGCGCTGATCCGCGAATGCCGGAGTGGAGACCAAGGTGGCTGCCATGACCCTGCCACGCATCGCCAGATAGGGGGAACCGTCAGGTGCCCTCTTCCGGGCCGCACTGAAGTTATCCATATCCAGGGAAGGGCCATTGATGCCGGCACGTGCCTTATAGGTAGCTGGCTTCACCAATGGCTCGATATCTTCGGGGAGGAAGAAACCTGATGCCATGATCGGATTACTATTCAGATCGATATCGGTGATACCACCAATATCGACAGCATTCTTGTGCCCGCCATCAGGCGAATAGCGCAAAGGCAGCGGAAGGCTACGGGTATCGAGATCGCCCATCTTTTCGAACATACGACGATCTCCGGTGAGCTTCCCGTAGGAGGCAATAGGGCCACTCCATTGGATAGCCATCAGGTTGCGTCCTCAATACTCATAGAGCAACGGCAGTTGATGACCTCTTCAGGTGGTGCTGTCGGATCCCCCGGCGTCAGCATTCGCGAAGTACCGACGGTGAATAGCGAATTGAGTGGAACCACCTGCCGATCGGCTGCGACATGAGTAATACGGACCCGATTATCGTGGCGTGTTACCCACTTCTTATTCAGTCGCACGGACTCCAGTCGGGAAATAGCCATTCCAGCTGCTTGCACTCCACTGTTAGCGCTACGGTGAATTTCAGTGGCTGCAATGGTCCGGGCGCGATTTCGCCAGCGCTGCGATCCGTTCGCGTCCAGGAGAGCGTCGACCCGGGCGGCAATACGATCCGGCGAATCTCCGGCATTGACGGCATCATTGATCTCCTTCTGGATCTCCTGCTGCACCTCGTCCGGGATCCCCACCATCAGATGATATGAGGCTGCTAGGGACTGCTCGATCAGCTGCTCATTCTTAGGGGCAGCCTGATTCGCCACCTCCGAGAAGCCCAGATCAGCGGCACGGCGAAGCTCCTCCTGGAGACCATCCACCAGGCGGATCCATATAGGCTTCGTGGCCTGGATGGCAAGAGGGTCAGGTCGTAGGCGGTGTACCTTCCAGGCCGACATGACTGCTTGGCGCACCTTCGCCAGCCACGTCGCGAGTGCGCTGAAGACTTTGCTCGCGAAGGATTCCTCCAGCTGCATCCGGGGGTCAGTCATGGACCAACCCCTTACGTCGCAGGGCATCCAGAAGATTCTCCGGATCGTGTGGCTGCGAGGTGCGTAGAAGGGCGGAGCAGTATCCGTAGAGACATTCGGTTAGTTCAGCCTCATCGACCTGGCCATCGAGTTGTGCGGCCAGGACGGGGACATAGGTCCAGGCACCTGCGAGGAGTTCGGTCACCTTCTCCGGATCGGTAACCCGGATCTTGGTGTGGATCTCCGCCTTCGGCGTCTCCGGGAAGCGCTGGCTACGGGTGATCAGGCGTCCACCAGCGACCTCCAGAGCACGCTGAACAATGAGGTTACTGGAGGCGACGAGGGCAAGCGTGACAGCCATCTCGGCTGCTGCGGAAGACGTGACAGCAGGCGTCGTCGGACGATTATCGGGCGTGGTGCGCTCCGGGACCGGCTGCAAACCTTCCTGGATTCCGTGGGCTGGTGCCGGTGGCGGTGGCGGGCCAGGAGCCACGGGCGGCACAACGGAGCCCTCGGGCAGGATCGCTGGTCCGATACCGATCATCTTGCGATAGTCGTCATTCGCGAACTGTGTCGGGTCGATCAAGGCGAGCTGCTTACCGAACATTGAAGCCAGCTCGGCATCGGTGGGTGCCTCATCCTTGCGGAAGAAGCCGGCCGCGCGTACCGCTTCACCGGATAGAAGGCCCTGCTTGTAGAGGTTGAGGGCATCTTCCAGGCGTGTCGGGCGTGCGGTGAGGCCCGATGTGTCATACCAGTAGGTGAAACGCTTCGGGTCCTTACCCATCGCCTTCAGGGCGGGGCGAAGGTAGGCCGTTGTCAGGGCGTCACAGACGCGCCCCATCAGTGGCTCGATATGGACCTTGATCGCATTCTCGTCGATATACCAGGCTGACCAGTGATTGGAGGAGCCCTGCCCGGTGATGACTTCGGGTGGGAAGTCCATCGAGTAGGCGAAGCGCATGATGGCTTCTTTGCGTAGCTCGACCGCCTGCTCCGATAGGCCGGTATCGAACTTGATCAGCTGAAGCTTCCCGAGGGCGTCGGTCGGGACCTCGATGATGACGGGCAGAACGCCAGCGGCGGATCCTTCACCGCGCAGGGATGCCATGCCGGCTTCAGCCAGCTTCGCCATCAGAGAGTCGGCTGCACCCTTTGAGTCGTCATCGTCGGGGAAGTCCATATCATTCGGGATGGGTAGGAGCCCACCACCGACGAGACGTGAATCGATTTGGCTGAAGATGTATTTGGTGAGGCGCTCCAGCTCGATGATCACATTCATCGCGCCGCGTGCCGGGGAGTCGGCTAGCCAGATCCAGCGCGGATGCGGAGTCCAGACGCGCACGATCATGTCGACGTTATCGAGGAGCTGGATAGGTCCATCGACAGAGTTGTAGAAGACGCCACCCTGCCAGCGTGACAATTCACTCGGGGTGATGATGAACCATTGGTCGTCGTCCTGGCCGCGACCTGACTTCCCGACAATGTAGAACTCGCCACCGACGGTGAAGTTGATACCCATCAGACGAAGCGACTCAGCCTTCGCTGCCGGCCCACCGAGCATCGTATCGGCGAGGGCCTGAATGTCCTTATCCGTCGTCTCAGCCCCGATGACGCCACGCTCATCAACGGTCGCTACATAGATCCGGACACGACTGAGCATCGCCCCGATCCAGTTGGCGGCGAATCGAAGCTCGCCAACGATGTCGTAGAGGCGCCAAAGTTCACGCTGCCAGACTTCGTCACGTCCGAGGCGGTAGGTGCGCCAGGAGACGAGATCCTTGTAGGAAACCTCAACTGCTGAGGCGATGAGGCTGTGGCTGGATGGTGGCTCCTTCGCCGCCTCAACAGCCTGAGCCCGGCTAAAAGGCCTTGGCACTATGGCACCTCATCGAGCTTGGCGGTGACGACGACGAATTGTGCCAAAGCTAATGCGATGGCGAATATGAAGAAATAGGATCGCACGTGTGTAAAGGAGTAGCCACTTGCCCACCACCAGAGTGGGGATGCCATGAATGAGATCCATACCGATGTGCAGTATTTGCAGTGGATGAGGAATGTGAACCAGCCCTCATCGCCATTGCGGACCAAGATCCATCGACGCAGTGGAAGACCCACCTTGTCTGTTGTGACGACGCGAGTAGCTCGCGTAACCGCTAGTGCGGTGATGAGCAGGCTCAGCGCGATCGGCATAGTGCATAGACTAGATCAATACTGTCCGCATAGGGGCATAGGATGCTAACCCCCGTATCGGCTCATCCAATCTTCGGGCACGTATCCGCGAGCCTCATGCTGATCTTGGAGGCGCTGGAGTGCCTCAGCTGGTGATGCCGTCTTCGAAGCACGGGTCTCCGCCTTCATGAAATGACGTGCCGCGTGGACGAGGGCATCCATCCGGTCAGGCGAATCTCCACCCGAATCAGGCACGAATTCAGCCATCTGTGTCTCCAGCTCCGGATGCCTCCCGATCATGTGCAAACGCCCCTGCTCCAGGCGCAATGCGACAGGCTCTGCACGTGTCTTCTTCCCGGCCTTAGAGTCGACAGCTTTCATCGGTGGCGTAGTCCCCATCGGGAATAGGCCCTCTTTAGCCATCTCGTAATAGGTGTCGGACAGGACTTCCTTCATCCACACCTTTCCGAGGTTGCTTTCATAAAGGAGAACATCGGCACCGTATTCGAGTAGGACATGCCAGCAATGGCGTGCCGCGTCACGCCCCACCTTCGGTGAACTCCGATCAGCGATGACGTACATGTGATTGGATTTGCCTCTGGCCAGGACAACAACACCCATCTCGTCTTCTTCGCCGGTAAGGTTCGGGTCTACTCCGACAATGGTGGAACGGATCGGCTCCGGGATTTCGTATAGGCGGCTGTTCTCCATATCGAGTCGGGAGAACATTGCTCCGTCTAGAGCCTCAAGTAGTTCTCCATAAAGTTCTTGCCGTCCAATGGCAGTTCCTTCGTATCGAGTTCGTAGTTCTTTAACGACATGCTCAGATAGGTTGCTGGCATTGTCAAAGGTGGAGCCTCGCACTAGAGAGACAGTTCCATCTGTTCTCTGCACCCATTCACGCAGGATATCGACAGGCTTCGGAGTGGTTGTGACGAAGACTCGTGGATGATCCCCCATGAGATCAGCACGGAGGCTTGGCATAATTCCTTCGTACCAACTTGCCCTAGGTTGCTTCCATTTACATATTTCGTCCAACCATGCCCCTGCTGCGTTGTATCCTCTACCTACGTCCGCATTGTCCGCACCCTCGCAGTAGATCTTGGCTCCCGAGTCGACGAAGACGATCATCGGCTTAGGCGCCTTGACATAGCGGTAGTTGATCTCACGCCGCTGAAGGACACGCAGGATCCCAGCCGGACCATCGATGCAGATGATGCGGGCATCACTCAAGGTCTCCGCGATGACGAGCCACTCCGTTGGCGTGCCGTGGCGATCGTAGGGGTGATCCAGGATCCGCTGCACAAGCCACTCGGATCCGCTGCGTGACTTACCGAAGCCACGTCCGGCCAGGACGAGATGCACAAGCCAGTCACCTTCAGGTGGCACCTGTTCAGGCCGGGCAAGCCACCACCATTCGCCTCGTGCGACTTCTTTGAGGAGCCAGTCGGGTTGGGCATTGATCCATTCCTCGCGTTCAGCTTCACTCAGCTGGGCGAATTCCTCCGCGAGACTCCTTGCCATAGCAAAGATCATGGCATGTTGGAAAGAATCTTGCTGTGTAGCTTGACATCCCTTGGCGGGGGAGTTACTGTTAGCCTTGCTGTCTAGTGGAAAGACGCCACTCGGGGCCACGGATGCGGAAGTCTCCGGTGCTTGGAGAAGCAGTCCCGAGCGGTTCCCTATAGAAGGAAGAGACGATGGGCGGATGATGACCGATGGCCAGTTCTACTTCTGGCTCATCATCATCGCGATCGGCGTTGCCATCATGATCGCGGCAGGCATGGCACACTGAGATCTATGGAGCAGGAGACGACGATGGTGAACGTGACGCGTCCGAAGCCACCGGAGATCACCTTCCAGGATCTGACACGTCGCCTCGTCGCGAAGTTCGGTAACGATGCGGTGATGGTCGCCATGGATAAGCGTTGGCGCAGTCTGCACAAGACAGCCCAGTCTGTTGGCGGTTTGGTCGGACAGAAGTACGTGTAGTTCACAGGGCAGTAGAGGAGCCAGGTCGTCCTCGGTGTAGACTTAGTCTCGTGCCACATAGAGACCGCGAAGAATATAACGAGTATATGCGTTCCTACATGGCGCGCAGATATGAGACTCACAGACTCAGAGCGATAGAACAGCTCGGTGGTCAATGTGCTAAGTGTGAATCTAAAGATTCACTAGAAATTGATCATACAGATAGATCAACTAAGATGATAAACGTAGCTAAGCTGCTCTTGGCTACACCTTCTAAGTTGCAAGAAGAATTGATCAAGTGTCAGATTCTTTGTCACCAATGTCACCTAGCAAAAACTGGATCTGAGTTGGGCGTGGAACACGGTGGCGGTCTAACAGGCAAACGCAATTGCCCGTGCCGACCGTGCAGGGATAGAAGAAATGAACGTCGAAGAGCGAGATATCAGACACGCAGTTTTCAAACTGAAGGAGGAGGATCATGACTCGACTGAATCAAATCATCGCCATCGCGCAGACGAAGAAGCGTGAAGCTCAGGCGGCCTGGACGGAGACCTTCCGCAATGTGCAGAAGGCTCCCCTGATCTCCGGCATCACCAAGACGTACTCTCCGAAGGATGAGCTGGGTGACCAGCTCCCGCCCGAGTTTACGAAGGTTCAGATCACGACGACGGGTGCCCTGGCGCAGCTGCGCCTGGATCTTTCCAAGATGTTCAATGTTGTTGCTGAACTGGATGAGGCCAATACGGTCGCCCGTGGCAATGTGACGGTCGATGGCGTCACCGTCCTGGCCGACGTTCCAGTGACAACGCTGATGTTCTTGGAGAAGCAGCTCGTCGACGTACACACCTTCGTGACGAAGCTTCCCCTTCTGGACCCTTCGGAGGACTGGAGTCTGGACCCGACGACAGGTGTCTACAAGTCGACATCGAAGCAGTCGACGCGTACGGCGAAGGTTCCGAAGAATCACGTCCTGGCCATCGCGACGGAGAAGCACCCGGCTCAGGTGCAGATGTTCACCGAGGATGTGATTGTTGGTACGTGGACGACGACGAAGTTCTCGGGTGCGATGCCCGCTCCGGAGAAGGCTCTCCTGCTGGCGAAGGTTTCGAAGCTTCAGGAGGCGGTCAAGTTCGCGCGTGAAGAGGCGAATATGACGACGGTCCCGGAAGGTGTCGACCTTTCCACCCCTGTCTTCAACTACCTTCTGGGTAGTTGACCAAAGCTCCCCGTTTGAGCGCGGGGACGTAGCCATAGTCGAGGCAATGTCCAGGTTCGAATCCTGGCTGGGGCTCCATTCATGCCCCGGTACCCCAATTGGCAGAGGGACCTCGGCGCCGACTGCGAGACTCAGATTGAGATGATCAGATTCATAGGCGTCGAAGTAGTTTGACGTTTGAGTCTCAGATTCTCGCTCTAGTCTCAATAAAGATCCACCCTTCACCAGATCAACCAGTCAAGGCTTTTCTTTCCAGGGGTTTGAGTTCGAATCTCAATGGGGCCTCCAAACTTGGCCCTGTAGCTCAATGGCAGAGCACTGGATAGACTCAGAATGATCTTGGCTTTAAACGTGCGCTGGTGATGTAAGGTGACACTCGGTTTATGAACAACCTTTTCAAGGTTGAAACCCAAAGGCCCCGGCGGGCAAGGATAGGCCCGTCGGGGCCGCCACCTGTTGTGGGAACTTATGACTTGCGCTCCCCTGGCGGGGGTGCTACGGTTCCTCTCGTCGCTTCGGATCAGAAGCGAACAGGAGAAGGAGGATCATGAGTATTGATGTGAAAGATCTGATGGGTGCCGTCGTTGAAGCACACCGTACCGAGAAGGCGAAGATCTCCCAGGCGGATCAGGTCCGCATGGCGATCATCGCGAGTCTCGAAGTACTCGGGGGGCTGACCGTCACCGATGACGACATCCTCTTCGACGGCGACAAGATCGTCCTTCCGGGCACCTACGAGGGACGTGTCGGCGACGCGATCGACTACCTGGAGCGGTACGAGAAGTCGCAGACGGGGCACTGCACCTTCCAGCGGAAGTTCAATTACCGTCCCTGGGATGGCGCGCATGCTTTCGATGCGGCGATGATGAAGAACTTCGGAACGGCCGGGATCGGCAAAGCACAGGTGAGCTTCTTCGGAACGAACCCGCCGGCCCTGATCACGATCGAAACCGGTCCGGGGCAGAGTGTCCAGGTTCCGTGGGGTGATGTTGAGTTCCCACCCCTGGAGGCAACTTTCACCCTCGGCGATTCGAAGGATCGCGAATACGGGATGATCTTCGTCCTGGCGGTCGACGCACCGAAGAAGTATCGCAAGCACATCGAGGCCTTCTTCCAGCTTGTCGAGGAGGAGCTGAAGCACAACTCGATCTACAAGGGTCGTGCGATCACGGGTGGTACCGAGCCCGTCTTCCTCGATGTGAATCGGGTGGATCCGAAGACGATCATCTTCTCGGAAGAGGTGCAGACGCAGCTCGACGCGAACCTGTGGAGCCTGCTGAAGCACACGCAGACGATGCGTGATCTGAAGATTCCACTCAAGCGCGCCGTCCTCCTGGAAGGCCCCTACGGCACCGGTAAGACGTCGGCCGGCATCTTGACCGCGCAGCATGCGCAGGCCAATGGCTGGACCTACATCCTGTGCCGCACCGGCAAGGACGATCTGGGTGAGGTCCTCAATACGGCGAAGCTTTACGCTCCTGCCGTTGTCTGGTTCGAGGACATCGATCTGCTGGCCAATGGCGGCACAGCAGATCAGATCTCGAAGCTTCTGGACATGCTCGACGGGATCACTTCCAAGGGTGGAGAGGTCGTCGCCGGCTTCACCACCAACTTTGTGGAGAAGATCCAGAAGGCTGTTCTTCGTCCGGGCCGGCTCGATGCGGTGATCCACGTCGCTGAGCTGGATCCGTCCGGCTTCAAGCGCCTCGTGGAGAATCTTGTCCCGGCGAAGCTTCTCAGCGATATCGACTACGAGCGTGTCGGGAAGGCCTTCATCGGCTTCCTGCCCGCTTTCGCCGTCGAGGCCATCAATCGTGCGATGCGTTACTCGATCTCGCGTAGCGGTGGTAAGCCCGACATGGTGACCACCGACGATCTGGTGGATGCCGCCCTGGGTCTGCGTCCGCAGCTGGCCCTCATGGAGGAGGCGGCTGAGGGTGCGAATGTCTGCACCTTGGATGATCTCTTCCGTGACATCGTGGGTGACGTCATCAACCACACGGCTTACGCCGGCTACGACGCCGAGGGTGACGCGATGCTCGACTACGACGAAGATCGCGAAGCGCAGGACTAGTACAAGGATGCCCCGGTGGATTCCGATTCACCGGGGCATCCCCCTCAGCCGACTGGAGGCGTGAATCCGATCATCCACATCAACCTAAGTGACTTTATGTACAAGAAGGAAAAGGAGGATCAGATGGGAGATTACGGAATGTCGGCCGCTGACAAGGAGGGGTATCTACCTCTGCCACTCCTCGTGCCACAGGCCAGCGTGACGACGGATAAGACGCGTACGTGGCATGAGTGGGAGATCCTGGAAGCCGCAGCGCAGGTAGGACAGCATCATTCTGGTTCCGCCTACGCAATCGGTAGCCTCCTGGATCTACTCGGTATCTCCAATACGCGCAAGGTGACGGTGACGATCGAGCTGGATGTCGCGGTCGGTCAGTTCGTCACGCCGGACATGGTCTACGCCATGAATCTGGAGGACTACGACGGCCGCTTCAAAGTTTCGGATCCGCTAGCAAAAACGGCCGAGTTCGCGGATCAGCTCCAGGACGGCCTGTAGCATCCGAGCACGAGTAATACCGACAATAAGGAGCAAAAGATCAACATGCGATTTAAGAAGACTCTTCTCGCCCTGGCAGTCGCTGGCGTAGCCCTCGTAGGCTTCACCGCTTCGGCCAATGCGACACCCGTTACCCCGCTGCATGCCACCGGCGTCCAGCCCAACGGAAGCTTCAACGTCTGCATCCGTCCCAATGGTGACTGGGCGGCACCGAGTACCAATACCCACGCGTGTCCCGCCGGCTACGCCTTCATCAATGTCGCGGCCACCGGTCACGTCGGAGCCACCGGCGCAACCGGTCCTGCGGGTCCTGCCGGTGCCACGGGGGCAACCGGAGCGACAGGTCCTGCGGGTCCGGCCGGGACGAGTGCCGTCACCTCGGTTTCGCACACCACCAGTATCACTTCGTGGCCTGAGTCTTCGGGATGGGCGAGTGACGACTTCACGCGGAAGGTGGACGTCACCAATAACGGCGCGGCTGATGTCGACAAGTGTGGCGGGGCAGCGAAGTGCTACCTCTTCACCTTCACCTTGACCGACAATGGCACCTTCACCACCGTGAATGGCGCAGACTCTCCGAATGGCACCGCTGACAACATCACGGGTGCCTTCGCCGGCACCTTCCAGGGTGTGGCTGTGGGCCAGTTCTATGCGGATAGTGCCAGCTTGAGCGGTACGGTGCCGGTCGCTGCGACGGGTGCGGCAAAGCCTGCCAGCACCACGAACTGGGCGACGCTGGCCACGACGGGTAATGCTTTCGGTACAAAGCTGACGGCTTACTCGTGGGACTACAACTTGACGATCCAGGCCGGCGCCGGCTGCACGAATGTCTCGCATCAGGAGTGGCTGGATGCCATCAACCCGGGTGACGATGGCCAGAGTGCCGCTGACGGCAATATCGTTGGTGCCACCAACTGTAACTAGTTCTTTGCTGTAGGCCGTGATGGAGGGGGAGACCTACGACTCCCTACCCGATCTTCATCTCGGCGGCTCAGAGAAGCGGCTTCAGCTGCTTCTCGCCCGGAATGGCCCCGCTCCTCCTGATCCGAGGGGGCGGGGCCATTCTGCATATTCCTACGCACCCCTACGTGGTGGTACATTGCCGTTGGAGGTAACCATGATCAACGAATTTACCGAGCTAGATATCCTCGAAGCGGAGCGCTACGGACGTGACGTAGTCCAAGTCCCAGGCGGCTTGGCGAGCCGCCGCAGCAGGTTCCATCTCTCCGTACGCAGATGCGCCACGATCCTCGGAACGGCAGGGCAGGTCGTTGCACGCTGGGAAGCCGATCCTGAGATGGCCGATCGGATGCACAGTATGACAGCGGTACGCCTCGGCCAGCTCGCACATCATCTGGATCAGATCGAGCAGTCCCTCTATGATGATCACGGCCTGCGACCTGAGGATCTTCTCCCGATCGCTGTCATCACGAGTGAGCTGGGCTTATCCCCGTCCTCGGCCACGATCGCCAGGAAGTGTCGTAGTGGGGCGCTAACGTGTATCCAGCTTGGACGTCTCGGAACCTACATCCCGGCATCCCAGGCGGATCAGCTACGACGCAAGGAGATCTGATGGCTCTGGAGATCGAGTCCGCCTATGGCGGCAAAGTAATCATGATCATGCACAGCAAGGGTTCTGCGCAGCGCTTCTCCGCACGCGACGTTGCCAAGATACGTGAGCGCATCACGGCCGTGGCGAAGGAGAAGGAGGAAGTCGAGACACTCGTCGTCGATCCGAACATCGTCGATCCGATGATCACCAAGCTGCATCAGGCGAGACTCGATCTTGGCTGGGAGCGTGTAAACCTGAGCAACATCATGCACTGGCCATCATCGGAACGGATCCGCGAATACGAAGAGGGCATCATCATCCCGAGACTCGATACCCTGCGCGGCTGGGCCTTCCTCCTGGGGCACCACCCAGAGATGGTGAAGGATGACGCGTGAGATGTGCCGCAAATGCGGCTCACATCTCGACCAGATCCATATGGATGCTGGCGCCGACTACCACCCTGCCTGCGATCCGCAGGTCCTCTACGACGAACGTAACGCTGTCCTGCGTGGCCAGATCATGGACTTCATCACCTACGCGGATGATAATGCGGCCCGGACACTACAGACCGCTATCGGGCCGAGCGAGATCGGTCACCCGTGTGATCATTTCATTGCCCGTGTCCTGGCCGGCTCGAAGCAGGTCAACTTCCGTGCCGATCCGTGGCCTGCCCTGGTGGGGACCGCTATCCATTCCTGGCTTGAGGAGGCAGTCGGCTTCTACCAGAAGGATGCTGGCGATGACCGTCTTCGCAAGTGGCGTACCGAACTTGAGATGCCTGTCGACGAGATGATCACAGCGCATTCGGATCTCTACGATGGCCAGGACGTCATCGATTGGAAGACTGTCAATGGCATCGAAGACATTAAGTCACTCAAGAAGCATGGCCTCCCTGATCACGCCCCAGACCTGCCCCATCATTACCGAGTTCAATTGCAGACGTATGGTCTGGCACACGAACGCGCGGGAAGACCTGTACGGGATGTCGTACTTGTTTTCTTCCCGCGTGGTGGGCGACTACGTGACATGTGGATCTACCGTGAGCCTTACGACAGGCGTATCGCCCTCGCCGCTTTGAAGCGTGTCTACGGCATCGCGAGTCAGATGATCAAGCTGGAATCCGATGGCGTGGAAAACATATGGCCACAGGTCCCTATGACCCCTGGAAGCCAGTGCTGGCCATGTGAGTACAACAATAATAGGCTCTCATCCGATCAAGGACCGGATGAGTCGGGCTGCCCCGGATCGAATGGGACAGCTGAGGAGATGAAGGTCGCGCGCGAGGCGCGGGAGTTCAAGGGAATCCTGTAACCAAGGAGAAGCCATGCAACCAGGCAACGAAACGTATTACAACGACGACTGGTCCGAAGCCGACGCCCTCCTCATGGGTGGCAAGAAGGTCCGCTCCGCTACGTGGGGTGCGCCACCCTTCGGATCCGGTCAGCTCCCGGACAAGATTCAGGGCTTCATCGAGCGCGGCATGGTTGTCGAGCGTCCCGGCACCCGCCAGCAGACGGGTGCGAAGGGGCAGGCCAATGCGGGGGAGCTTCTCTGGTGGGATGAGGCGAAGACCCAGCCGAAGAAGCAGGTCGTCATCAAGATCCAAACGGATCAGCGGGTAGACGCCGAAGATGATGGCATCCGCGCCATTTATGTCAAGGGTGGTGAGCTTCAGAAGGTCCTCCAGGACGCGGTGATGAAGGCCGGCGCGAAGCGCATCGAACCAGGCGGCATCCTGGCCATCAAGTTCTTGGCGAAGAAGTATGAGGATGGCCGCTGGAAGAACTACTGGGCAGCCAACTACCAGGCGCCCGCTGTTGTCGAGCAGGACGAATTCTTCGGTAACCCGACCTCAGCGCAGCGCCCTGAGGGTGTCACGCCGAGTGTGCCGGCCGTGAATGCTGAGGAGTCCCGCATGTCGATGCTGGATCGTCTCAAGGCACAGCAGGCTGCTGGCGTAGCGAATCTGCCGGGGCACGCCGTCGTCGTCGATGACGGCTTCGATTCTGAGCCGCCTTTCTGATCCTAGACGCGAAGTAGCCCCGCGAACCGAGCAGTCGCGGGGCTACTTCTCAGGAGACTCGGATCATGGAGTCCCCTGTAGCCTACACGAAAATTCTCCCGCAACTATCTGCGTCTGATCTTGGCCCCTCGGTGCTATGTTGACCAAATCCCCAGCCGTGTTGAGGCGGGGTTGCTTCGTTTAGGGGAGATATATATGGACGTGGATCAGGCCCTCTCCGCAGACCGGGAAGCTGTACGTAACTGGATCGACCTGATTCACGGGGACTCCCAAGGCCTGATCTCGATCGTGAGCACCAACAATATGGCGGGTAAGTTCTTCACACCCGACGTCGACGGTATCGATGCCGCTGTCGAGCACGTCATACACCTCGATGGCCTTG
>Ga0193726_1000340_pt1 | contig 54473 bp, 51 predicted proteins | sample H2c1metaG_FD_144928 | JGI IMG/M metagenome (GOLD analysis project Ga0193726, IMG submission 144928) | Soil microbial communities from a riparian zone of the East river system, Colorado, United States - H2c1 | ecosystem: Environmental > Terrestrial > Soil > Riparian zone | place: USA: East River... | reverse complement strand
AGCCACAAAACGCATCCTCTCGTCCATCTTCGATAACTCCTTCCAAGGCATTTCGCGTCTCCCGCAAATGCCAGAAAGTGTTACCCATGTGCTCGGAAGAAGTGTTACCTATGTGCCCGGTAGGACACAAGGTCCTATCCGAGGACATCACTTAGGCTCGCGCTGCCTGTGTCTCAAATGGTCTTAAGTGATCCGCAATCGCTTTTTTAAATGCGGGCCTCGCCTCGCACCGCTCTAGATAGGCCTTTAAGATCGGCCGCTCAGTCACTATGTCGGTATGGCGTGGGATGCGCAGCACGGTGGTCATCATGAGATCCGCCGCCGTAAACCGATCCTCCAAGTAGTCGCGTCCGCCGAGCCACGTCTCGAGCGAGGACAGCCGCTTTCTTGCGGCCTCCACCAACATCGGCCGACGCATGGGGGCCCACGCCTCGCGCGCATGAAACAGATCAAGTTCAGTGAGGTTCTGAATCTGCGGTTCGACTGAATTCAGCGCGGCAAAGATCCAGGCCCTGGTCCGCGCTCGCCCGCCGGCGTCCGCGGGCATCAGCGCATCAGATTGCTCTGCGATATGGGTCACGATGGCGCCTGATTCGAATAGTTTGAGCTCGTCGAATTCGACGGCCGGCACCTGGCCGAAGGGTTGCAATTCACGATAGACAGCCGACGCTTGGTCTTCGGGTCCAATGAGTTTCTCATGATAGGGAATGCCGGCCTCCTCGAGCGCCCAGCGCACGCGAATGTCGCGCACCAGACCCTGCGCAAAGGGCGGGACCCAACGAAATGCGCTGACTGTAATCATGGACGTTCCCCATCGGCAGTTGAGAAGTGGCGTACCAGCTTATCGAGCGCGCCGCTCCAACCCTCCTCGTGGCTGCGGCGCGTCTCCTCATCGTGCAAGCGAGAGTGGGTAAACGTGAGTTCGGTGCCTTCGGCGACGGCTCGAAGATCGATTTCAACGAGCGACTCGCCGGGATCCTCACCGCCCTTCCACTGCCAACTCATTGCCAGCCGCTTAGGCCTCGCGATTTCAAGGTATTCGCCGCTGCTTTCGTGCTCACTGCCGTCGAGCGTGCGGAAGCGAACCCGAAATCTCCCGCCGACCTTCACATCCGTCTCGGCCAGCAGGACAGGGCCGGCATCCGGGCCCCACCAATGGACGATGCCCTCGGGCGAGGTAAGTGCATCAAAGACAATCGACGGCCGTGCCGCAATCTTCCGAACCAGAGTAAGGCTGGTCATCGACCGCGTCTCCTCGTTTCCATTTCCTTGCGCTCCGCATACGCTGCCAGGCGATCGAGGCTGCCCGACCAGAAGCGCTCGTAGCGGTGCAGCCATTCCAAGGCGGCCCGCATTGGCTGCGGCGACAACCGCACCGTCACCGTTCGCCCCACCTTGGACCGCGTAATGAGTCCCGCCTCGTCAAGTACGTCCAGGTGTTTCATGACTGCCGGTAGTTTGATCGCGAAGGGTTCCGCGAGCGCGCTCACCGTGACGGCATCCTCTCGTTCGAGACGGGCCAGGATCGCGCGCCGCGTCGGGTCTACCAATGCCGCAAAGGTTCGATCGAGCTGCGAATTATAGTTCACCATGCAGTGAAGTTTTGACCAAATCTATTGCTGTTGTCAACTTGAAAGCGCCCGCACCCTATTTGCGATCACCAAGACGAGGCGATACAGCTTTTTGAATTTGTCGGCGAAAGACGGTTCACGGGTTGAGGTCTGGAGCCGTACTGGTAAAGTATGCAGACACCCTCAACCTCGACGGAGCCGCCATGAGCATGGGAATCGACTTGAAGGATTCTTCCGCAGTTCGCCGTCGCAAAACCCGCATCGTGCGCCGAGTTGGGTGTTTGAGTCTGTTCGCCGCGCTGGGTTTGCTGACGGCCTTGCCGGGCTGCAGTGAGTCCGATGACAACGGTGATGGAACGAGCAAGGTCAATGGATCCATACATGTGGCCGCCGGCAAGCCGGCGGTTGGCGTCTCGACCGTCAACGGTTCGATCCACGTCGACGACAATGCGGCCATCACCAGTGCAAACACCGTCAACGGAAGCCTGCATCTGGGCAGTCACGTAACCGCGACCTCTTTGAACAGCGTGAACGGCTCCATTACGCTCGGCGCCGGTACTCACGCATCCGGCGCCGTATCCTCGGTCAATGGCGAACTCAACTTGGGCGATGGCGCGGAAGTGGCCGGCGGCCTCTCGAACGTGAACGGCAAGATCACCTTGACCGCCGCGCACGTGGCCGAGGGAATCAAGACGGTCAATGGCAGCATGAGCATCACCGGTGCATCGCATGTGGAAGGCGGGATCCTGGTGAAGAAGCCTTCCGGCGAATTCTTCCAAATAGTCCGAGAAATCCCGCGGATCGTGATTGGACCGGGCGCCACCGTGCAAGGAGAACTGCACTTCGAGCGAACGGTACAGCTGTACGTCAGTGACAAAGCCACCATCGGCCCGGTGACAGGCGCAACGCCGATAGCATTTTCGGGAGATAACCCGCCGAACTGAACGCCGACGCCGATAGCACGACGCTGCGCGCGAGAATTTGTGATACTGCGATCCATCAACGCACCGACCAAGAGATAGCCATGCAACATTTCCGCCTCCACGCATTGTTCGCGGTGACTCTGCTCACCGTGGCCGGATTCGCCGCCGCCTCGCCCGCCGATCCGGCGCTGGTCAGCGCGGTGGCCAATCCTGCCCGCAGTCCTGCTGCCGTCGCCAGGGACTCGGCTCGGCACCCGGTCGAAGAGCTGACGTTCTTTGGGCTTGACCCCAAGATGACTGTGGTTGAACTGTGGCCGGGCGGCGGTTATTGGACCGACATCCTCGGCCCCTATCTCGCTCCGAGCGGCCGCTACTACATTGCGTTGCCGGCGCCGGGGAATGCCGAGGAAGACGCGGGTGTGAAGCGCTTTCACGAGAAAATCGCCGCGGAAAAAACCCGGCTCGGCACGCTTCATGAAACCACCCTTGGCGTCGGCCACTACGACATCGCCCCGCCGGGATCCGCCGATCTGGTGCTGACGTTCCGAAATCTGCACAACTGGATGTACGACGGCAATGCAGATGAAGCGCTGGCGGCGGTGTTCAAGGCGCTCAAGCCCGGCGGCATACTAGGGGTCGAGGATCATCGGGGCCGGAACGACCAGCCCCAGGATCCAAAAGCCAAGAGCGGCTATGTGCGCCAGGACTATGCAATCGCATTGGCGAAGAAGGCGGGATTCGAATTCGTCGGCGGATCTGAAGTGAATGCGAACCCGCGCGACACGAAGGACTGGGTTGACGGAGTCTGGACATTGCCGCCGACCCTCTCGCAGAAAGACAAGGACCGGGCCCGGTACGTCGCGGTGGGTGAATCCGATAACTTCGTGCTCAAGTTTCGCAAGCCGAAGTGAGGCTTCGTCCGACGCCCTGACGCGGATCGTGGATTAGATTTCCGGGCCGATGTCGATCGGCGAACCGTCGCTGAAGCGCGAAACGCGAAATGGCGTCGGATCGGCCGACGGCGAGGCACCGATCGCAAGTTCTGCCGCGAGGCGGCCGGCCGCCGGACCAATGCCGAAACCGTGTCCGGAAAATCCGGTTGCCACCGTGAGGCCGGGCAAGTCGCCTACCTGACTGATATAGGGCACGACGTCCGGCGTGACATCGATGTAACCGCCCCATTGCTGCACCACGTGCACATCGCGAAATCCCGGGTACAGTTCGATCATCGCGGCCAGTGCTTGCCGGTTCAGAGACTTATTCGGCGCCGGGTCCAATACCCGGGTCGCTTCGAATGGACTCGGGCGATCCAGAGGCCAGCGACGAGGCGCTCGGAACTCCCGCAGGGACTGCGCATTGAGGCGCAACCTCATGGAGTCGCGTTCCTTGCGCAGGGTCGGCAGGAATTCACGCAAGTAACGCAGCGAATCGGGCACAAAGGGCGCCACGTAGCCCGCGCCCTTGGCAAGCGTGTAGCCGCCGTCGCGGCGCTTGCGATAGCCGACCTCATCCAGGTAGGTACAAGCCTCCGGCCCGCCCGTCATCGGTGCGGTGCGCATGACGGAGGAAAGCACCTTCAGCTGCGGCAGGCGAATGCCGAGACTCGCGCAGAATAGGCTGGACCACGCCCCGCCCGCCAACAGCACCGCGTCACAGGCAATGCGGCCCCGTTCCGTTATGACCGCTGCCGCGCGCCCGCCCACTCGTTCGATGCCGCGCACTGCGCAATGCGCGAGAATGACCGCACCCTGGCGCTGCGCGGCACGCGCAATCGCGGGGGCCGCTCGCTGCGGTTCGGCACAGCCGTCGGTGGGCACGTACAATCCTGCGGCAAAGGTGCGGCTGGCGCCGGGCATCAGGGCCGCAAGTTCGGCTCCGCGCACGATGCGGGTTCCGATGTCATAGGGCTTCGCCATCTGTGCCCAATCGGCAAAGCGGGTCTCGTCGGACTCACTCTCCCCCACGTACAGGACGCCGCACTCGCGGAAGCCCGTGTCGGCTTCGGTCAGGCGGTTCATATTCCGCCACAGTTGCAAACTCTGCACGATCAACGGCATTTCCCGCACATCGCGGCCGGCCTGCCGGCACCAGCCCCAATTGCGGCTGGATTGCTCGCAGGCGATATATCCTTTTTCACAGAGAACAACGGAAATCCCGCGCCCAGCCAGCGTCAGCGCGGCGAACGTCCCAATGATGCCGCCGCCGATGACAACCACACCAGTCGCGGCTGGAATTGACTCGTCGGAGCTTATGGAATCGACATACGGGCCCATGCTGCATTCTAGCCGACGTCGAAACGTCAAAACGCCAGGGTCCAAAAACAAAATATACTGACGGGAACTGCCCGAACCGCGCCTCGACGGATTCATGAGCCACTCCATCCCTCTCATCGATATCAGCCCACTGTTCGGTGACCCCTCGCGTGAGCGGGAGCTTGCCGATCGAGCGATCATGGGGGCGGCCGCCACGCCGGGCTTCATGGTGGTGCGAGGTCTGCCGCCCGACGTACCGGTGGGCCGCGAGGTGCGCGCCGATCTATTGCGCATATTTCAGCTCTCGGAGAATGAGACGCGCAGGCTGTGGCGTCAGAAATTCAACCCCGCTCACCCGAACGTGTATCGAGGGTGGTTTCCGCTGCAGAAGGGGTTCTTGACCGCGAAGGAAGGCATCGATATGGGAGCGGATGTGCTCCATGGCGCCTCCGTGGTATGCGACGACGATCCGTTACGCGAGGAGACTCCGCTGCCGTCCCCCGAGTCCCTGCCCGGCTGGCGTGATTCTGTGGCTGCTTACTATCGCGGCATGGAAAAGGTGAGCGAGGCCTTGATGCGGGCGATTGCCCGCGGTTTGTCCTTGGATGAGCGATTCTTCGATCAGGCGTTCTACCGCGGATTGTCGACCTTGCGCTTGCTGCGCTATCCCCTGCGAACCGACGCGGATCAAACGGCGCAATCGGATCCCAGCGTCTGGGTAAACCACAACGGGGGCCGCTATTACGTGAATGGCGCGCCGCATGTGGATTCGGGATTCCTGACGTTGCTGGCGCAGGACGGTGTCTCAGGCCTCCAGGCCCGCCATCGTGATGGTTCCTGGCTCGATGTGCCGCCCCTCGATGAGGGTCTGGCGGTCAATTTCGGCAAAGTGCTCGAACGTTGGTGCGGCGGCTGCATCAAGGCAACCGAGCATCGGGTCATCGGAATGGGCGCAGAACGCATGTCCATCCCGTTCTTCTATGAGGCGCGCGCCGATGCCGAAATCCGCTCCTTGCCGATGGCGGGCGCCGGCTCATTCGAAACGTTCTTTTACGGCGACTATCTTTGGGCTACCACGACTCAATTCGTCGAATTCAAGGGAATGGAACTGATGCGCAAACCCACGCGCCGTTGACCCCGAACCATCTTCAGCCTTGAACTTTCGGCAAAGCCCCCCAACTCATTCGCGTGACGTCTCGCCGCGCGCTCCTGAATCCGTTCTGGCTCATCCTCTTGTTGCCCGTGTATATCGGCTGGCGGCTGCTTCCTGCCCTGTCGGTCGGCCCCTTCGGGGTGTGCGCCGGCATTGCACTCTTGGTCACCTGCTGCGTCATCGTTCCAATCGCCGTGCGCAACCCGTTCGTCCGAAATCCAAGACTCGCCGACTTTCTGGCTTGGATCGGCGTGCTGTCGATGGGGATCTTCTCTTCCCTATTGGTCACCACATTGCTGCGCGATATTCTATTGCTGGGCGCCCGCCTGTTCCTCACCGCATCCCAGTTCGCCTCGCTGGCGACACTCTCCGCGCGTTGCAGCTTGGCTCTCACCGGTTTCATTACTCTGGTCGGCCTCGCCATCGCTCTGCGCAACCCCCGAGTGGTCCGTATCGACATTCCGGTGGCCGATCTCCCCGAGGCCTTGCATGGATTTTCGATTGCTCAGATCAGCGATGTACACGTGGGGTCGACGATCAAGCGCGGGTTCGTCGAAACGATCGTCGGCCTCGTCAATGGCCTCAAAGCAGATCTCATCGCTGTCACCGGCGATCTGGTCGACGGCTCCGTGCAGCAGCTATCGGCTCATACGGCGCCGCTGGCTGGGCTCACCGCGCGCCACGGCGTCTACTTCGTGACCGGAAATCACGAGTACTACTCCGGTGAACGAGCCTGGACCGCTGAAATCACTCGCCTCGGATTGCGGGTGCTCAAGAACCAGCATGTGGTGCTGAAGCACAACGGCGCCTCGCTGGTTCTCGCGGGCGTCACGGACTTGAGCGCGCATCACTTTGATCCATCCGAGCACAGCGATCCCATTGCCGCACTTCGCGGAGCACCAGCCGACGCCGGAGCCAAAATCTTGCTCGCGCACCAGCCAGGTACCGCAACCGCCGCCGCGCGCGCTGGTTTCGATATACAAATCTCGGGACATACCCACGGCGGCCAGTTTTGGCCGTGGAACTTGTTCGTGCACTTATTCCAGCCCTTCACCGCCGGTCTGTATCGCTTGAAGAATCTCTGGGTCTATGTAAATCGCGGTACCGGCTACTGGGGCCCGCCGAATCGCTTCGGGGTATCATCGGAAATTACCCACATTCGACTGGTCGCTGCCACGCCTTGAGGCGGCGCGCCCGTTCATTGCTGTCAAACCCCGACAAATCAGCTACATTTGCGAGACCGGCGGCATTCGCCGGGGTGCAGCCCTAACTACAATACAGGCAGCGTCGGCGCGCATCTGCGCCGCGGAGAACCGGCCCTCTATGTCAGAACGAGACTTGGTAACGAAGCGCAAGCGCGGATTGCTTTTTTGGCGCTCACGCGACAGGATCCTCAGGGGCGGAGAAACCACAGCGCTAGCCAGGTCCAGTCCGTCGAAACAATCGATCAGCCAACCCACGCGCACCCAAGAATATTTCATCGCGTGGAATGCCGAGCAACTCGGAATCACTCACGAGGAGAGCCGCGCCCGATACGTCCAGTCTTGGAATGCCATTCCCGGGGGTCACAACGGGCGTGCCTTCGAGGCATTTCACGGCCGCTGCTACGAGATTTTCAAAGTCTTTGCCGATGACAGCCCGAAGCAAGTCATGGCGGCCTACAGGATGCACGAACGTGTGCATTTTCTGACCATGCTCACCTACCCAGAGCCGCCGTGGTTCGACGAAGACGCCATCGTCAAACGATTGCTCGATAGGGCATCCATCACTATCTTGGATTTTGGCTGCGGGCTGGCACAGCACTCACGAACGCTGGCGGAATATCTGCGCGACAAGGGACGACAGGTCCACGTGGTTTTGGCGGACATCCCCACGGTTCGCAGGGATTTTCTGATCTGGTGGGGAAAGAACAGCGGGATTCCGCTGACATTTCTCGAATGCACCCCAGAGTGCCCGATTCCGGCTCTACCGCCAATCGACGTGTGCTTCGCGCTGGAATTCTTCGAGCACGTCTACGACCCTGTCGAATATTTCACTCGTATTGATCAGGCGATGAAGGCCGGCGGTGTGCTGGTCACGAATATCTCCGACCGCCACAATGAGTTCATGCACGTATCGCCGAAACTCGGCCCGCTGCGAGAGGCTGTGCGGGCGCGCGGCTACGAAGAAATACTCACCAACTTCATTTTCCAGAAACCCGGGTCGGCCAAGCGACCTTCATAGATCGACGTCCGGCGTCGAAGGACTGCCGCGCCTAGGTGGAGTCGCACCTCGTTGAGCAACGATGCGTCCGCCTAGGCGCGGAAAACTTGGCCTACGCTACCCGGTCAATCAGCCGCCTGTTTATTGCAATTCACCTGCGTATTCCAATCGGCGAAGCTGCCGACCGGGTTTTGTTCCCATGCCCACACGTGCAATTCGTAAAACGCCGGCAATCCATAGCGGTTGGGCGCGTCCACGAAGTTCAGTAGGTGGCCGTCGAGCGCCGGAGTCGCTCCAGCCGGGTGGTTCTGGCCTTGCCAAACACTGGCGAGAACGATGAATTCAACGCCGACGAGGCGCAACGCGCCCCCCGACATGGGCTCGTAAATCAATGCTTCCGGTTGATCCGCACTCAGCACGCCATTGGTGATGCGCTCGGACAGAACGAAGTGGACGCCCATCGCCCCGAAATCGGGACCGCTGACGCAGGGTGTTGCCTGCGCGAATCCTTCGTGCAGCGCGACATTGATATTCCTGTATTGCGCCGTTGCGCCTCGAACCTTTTCAACCAGCGGCGAGAAATCAGAAGACGGGCTCCCCGCCATGGCGACGAAAGGCATCACCAGCGCCAATAAGACAAACCTAGAATTGCGAACAATACTCATCGGAGTTCTCCCTTGGATTTAGTTGCAGAGTGTTCTTCCTGTGCTCTTCCTTGGCATTCCACGGGTGGGAGTGTTCACCAGGCCGCCCGCAGCGTCTCTAAACGGCGATGAAACGTTTCTGAAAGATCGCTAAATGACGCATCAAGGCTGGCGAGATCTTTACTTTTCGCCCAGCGCGCATGCGCAGATCAAATTGCGGGCCCTGCGGGAAATATCCATTAGAAATCTGAATGTTACGTAATTCACGCGCGATCCAGCCGCGCAAATGCCTCGTCGACTTCCCCTCGGTATGCACGAACCTGAGCGATTTCAAACGCGTCGTCGGTGGCATGCTCACGAATCAGTGCCGCAACCTGCGCATCGGATTCCGGCTTGCGCCCAACAGCGTGATAGGCAATGGCCAGGCCGGCCATTCGATCTTCGCCCGGATGTTGACCTTACTTGAACGAGTGTTCAACGCTCAGATCGATGCGTTTGATGCGGTGGCCGTGGCTAGACTCGGCAGTCGATTGGCCGCTCGGTGCGATTGGCGGGAGCCCCAAGTCTCTGAAAAGAAAGGTCTAAAGGAAGTGGCGGAGAGGGTGGGATTCGAACCCACGTGCCGGAATTACCCGACCATCCGATTTCGAGTCGGCGCCGTTATGACCACTTCGGTACCTCTCCGGTTAACTTAAAATTTGGCTGCGTTTACTTAAGTTTTCACGGCATTAACTTAATTTTTGCTGCACTGTGACGCGCTAGTCAGAGGTGATAGAAACGCATTTGTCAAGAGTCCGTCGGAAGAAATAAAAGATTATTCTAGCGCATCGGCAACGGGCCTGCCTCAACAACAGAACTCGCCCAGCCTCACGGAACTCTAATCAGCTCACGACCGTGCGTAAACCGAATCTCCTCATACATTGGCAACGTTGGACCAAGGTCATCATTTCGGTGTCGGCCGTGGCCATGTTGGGCACATGCACTCCGCTGCCGAGTTTGATCGATCAGATCAAGACTCTCGGGGAGCTGCGCGTGGTCACGCGCAATGGCCCTCTGGCCTATTATCGCGGCCCGGACGGCATGCCGGAGGGCCCGGAATATGAATTGGCACGGCGCTTTGCCGACGAGCTTGGAGTCAGGCTCAAGATCACTGCGGTGCGCAGTTACGCGGAAATTTATGACGCGCTCACCTCCGGGCACGCGCACCTGGCGGCGGCGGGATTGAAGATTCCGTCGCAGAACGTCCCCGGAGTTGAATTCGGGCCTGCGTACCAACGGGTGCGCGAGCACCTGATCTACCGGCGCGGCGCGGCGCGGCCCGGTTCGCTCGCAGAAATCGGCAGCGGCGACCTGGAAATAGCCGCCGGCAGTTCGCATGCCAAGACCTTGTACGCGGCGCGCGATTCGCTGCCCGATCTGGTATGGGTGGAGAACGCCAGCACCGACACGCAGGCGTTGCTCGACGGCGTCGCCGACGGCAGCATCGACTACACCATTGCCGATTCCACGGAATTCGCGCTGGCGCACGACGTGCATCCGGAGCTGCGCATTGCCTTCGATTTCGCGGGCAGCCAGTCGCTCGCTTGGGCCGCGAGCACGCGGGATTCGGGATTTCTACGCGATTTGGGCGGCTACTTCGCGCATCTCAACGGCGACGGCGAACTCGCGGCCATCGTCAAACGCTACTACGGCCGCTCCGAAGATCTGGAGTTTGTCGGAGCGCGCGGTTTTATGCGGCATCTGCAAAGCCGCCTGCCGCTGTACAAGAAGTGGTTTGAAGAAGCGGCTGTACAAAGCAGCCAGGACTGGCGTTTGCTGGCCGCCATCGGCTATCAAGAATCAAAATGGAATCCCAGCGCGGCCTCGGCATCGGGCGCCAAGGGTCTGATGCAATTGACAGTCGAATCGGCAAGCGAGGCCAAAGTCACCAACCCGAGCGATGCCAGGCAGAGCATCTTCGGCGGCGCCCGGTATTTCCGGCAGGTATATGAAAAGATCCCCACACACGTGCCGGAGCCGGATCGAACCTGGTTCGCGCTCGCCGCCTACAATATCGGTTACGGACATTTGGAAGATGCCCGGGTGCTCGCGCAAAAGGCCGGCCGCGACCCGGACTCCTGGCAGGATGTGCGAGAATTTCTGCCGCTGCTCGAACAGGAACATTGGTACTCGCAAACCGAGAACGGCTATGCGCGCGGCTGGGAACCGGTGCGCTACGTGGACAACGTACGCGGCTATCGGGATTTGCTGGAATGGGTCTGGGGAGCCGGCGGCACCGCTTTGAACTAGCGGCGCGTCTCGAAGAATTGCCGCAGCAATGCTGCGCTTTCGTCGCTGCAGACGCCGCCGAATACATCGATGCGATGCGTCAACTTCGGCTGGCGCGGCAAGTCGACCACGCTGCCGCAGGCACCGGCTTTCTGATCCCAGGCGCCGAACACCACTCGCGACACGCGCGCATTCAATACGGCGCCCATGCACATGACGCATGGCTCCAGGGTGGCGTACAGCGTGGTGTGCTCCAGCCGATAATTGCGCAGCCGCTGCGCGCCCGCGCGCAGCGCCACGATCTCCGCATGCGCCGTGGGATCATGGCCCGCGATCGGTCGATTCCACCCCTCGCCGATCACTTCCTCCTGCAGGACCAATAGGGCGCCGACCGGCACTTCGTTGTCGCGGGCCGCATGCCGCGCGAGCTCGAGCGCCCGGCGCATGAAATCAACATCCCTGGAAGTATTCATTGAGTACCGCTCATTGAGCACTAAACGCCGGCGGCGCGGCCCCGCGCCGCGACATACCGAGCGGCGAAAACCGCCGCATAGAGAGCGAATAGAGCGGCCGCGCTATAGCACAGCGAATTGTGAATCCCGATCCACGAGCCGAGCAATCCCACGCTCAACCCGCTGAACGCCCGCAACCCCATCGCAAACATCGAATATACACCGAGCACTCGTCCGCGGATCTCGCCCGGCGCGTGCAACTGCACCAACGACTGCGCCATCGCGTTGAAGCCCAACTCAACGAAACCCGCCACGAACAATAGCCCGATCGACATCGCGTAGGTATTGGATCGGGCAAAACCCGCCAGTGCGCAGCACCAAATCATCGCAAGCACGAATGCCGTGCGCACCTTCGGCGGCAGCAGGCCGCGGCCCTCCAGGATCAGGCCGGCGGTCAAACCGCCCGCCGCATCGGCGCCGAGCAAGACTCCGTACGAAAAGTCGGCGCGGGCCCGGCCGAGGTCCACCGCGAATCCGGGCATTTGCGCCTGGTATGCGTTGCCGACGAAAAACGCCGAGGCCCCGATCAAGAACGTCATGGACGACAACACAGGATTTCTTGCGACCACCTTCATGGTCGACCAAATGTCCGCAAAGCCGTTGACCCGCTGCGCGACCGGCGCCGCCGATCCGCGCGAGCCGTAGGGCGCCTTGATCAGCCAAACGAATAGCGGCACGTAAATGAGCGCATTGATGTAAATGCCGTATGAGGGTCCGAACACCTGCAAAAGTCCGTCGCCGATCAGCGGGCCCACCAAGAAACCCAGGTAGCGCCCGGTGACGAAAATCCGCACCGCGCTCGGCAATTGCTCGATGCTCACGATTCGGTGTATCAGCACCTGCGAGGCGGGTATCCAGAGTACTCCCGCCAACCCGTGAATCACCAACAGCAGCATGGCCTTCAACGGCGTCGCCGAATCGGTCATGAACATGACGCCCCAGCCGACGGACACGCCGATGAACAGCAGCATGCCGGTCTGGATGAGGCGCCGGATGTCGAAGCGATCGGCCATCCTGCCGGAGTAGGCGCCCAGGAACAGGTAGGGCAGCCAATGCGAAACCACGGCGAAGGCACCCAAGGCCGGCGAATGGAATTTCTGGAACATCACCCAGTAGCTGATGACGTGTTCGATGTTGTCGGCCATCATCGCCGCGGTGGCGGTGATGAGAAGGATCCGATAGTCGCCGTTGGCGAACACGGTAAAGCCGCGGGGTGCGTGCGGAGCCGGGCGCACGGGGCGAATGTCGGAGTTCAATGGCCTGGGATGCCTCTGGCGGTGATGCCGACGGATTGTAGCTGAATCCGGCGGCGCCTCATCGCATGCCGCCTGGCGGCCCGGTCACGGGTATTCCTTAGTCGGCTGGGCGACAAGCCAGTAGAATCCCGGCATCGTCCCGTGGCCGACACAAGAGATCGAGTATTCCATGCGCGGATTTCTGTTGGGAATGGCGGTTTGGGCAGCCCTGCCCTGCTTTGCCGACGAAGGAATGTGGACCTTCGATAACTTTCCCTCAGGCGCCGTGAAGCAGCGCTACGCGGCCGACATCACCCCCGCCTGGCTGGATCATGTGCGTCTGTCGACGGTTCGCCTCACCAACTGCACAGCCTCGTTCGTCTCGCCCGAGGGCCTGATGCTGACCAACCACCATTGCGTCGAGTCCTGTCTTGCGGAGCTGTCGTCCAAGAGCAAGAGCCTGGTCGAACTCGGGTTCGCCGCGGCAGCCCGCAGCGACGAAGAGCGATGCCCCGCCCAGCTCGCGGATGTGTTGGTGGCCACCGAGAACGTAACCGACACCGTCGCCAAAGCCATCACGGGCTTGAGCGACACGGCGGCCAATGACTCGCGCAAGAGAACGCTGACCACGCTCGAGCAGGCCTGCGAGCAAGCGAGCGCCAAATCGCGCTCCGGCAAGCTGCGGTGCCAGGTGGTATCGCTGTATCAGGGCGGTCAATATTTTCTCTACAAGTACAAGCGCTACGATGATGTCCGGCTGGTGTTCGCGCCAGAAGCGGACATCGCGTCATTCGGCGGCGATCCGGACAATTTTCAATTTCCGCGCTGGTCCCTTGATTTCTCGATCCTGCGGGCGTACGAGAATGACAAACCCGCCGTCACGCCGAACTACCTGCCGATCAATTTCGAGGGACCCGCCGCGAATCAGCTGGTGTTCGTGCCCGGACATCCGGGCTCGACGGCGCGCCTGCAAACGCGGGCCCAGCTCGAGTTCGAGCGCGATTTGCCGCTGCCGATCACCTTGATGCGGGCCTCGGAGCTGCGCGGCCGCTTCATCCAATTCGGCACCAGCAGCCCGGCGGACGGGCGCATCGTGCAAGCGCCCCTCAACAGCCTGCAGAACGCCATCAAGGTTCGCCGCAAGCAGCTGGACGCGCTGGACGACGATACTTTGCTGAGCAGCAAAACCGACGCGGAGGAAAAACTGCGCGCGGCGGCGCACTTCGTCGGCACCGATCCCTGGCGTGACATCGAATCAGCCCTGCTGCGGGAGCGGGCGCTATACCTGCAATACACCTTCCTGGAGATCGGCGCGGGATTCAACAGCGGCTTGTTCCGCGACGCACGCCTGCTGCTGCGAGGCGCCGATGAGCGCGGCAAACGCAACACCGACCGTTTGCGTGAGTTTACCGAGGCGGCGCTCCCGCTGATTCAACGCGAGCTCTACGCGCGTGTTCCTGTTTATCCCGAACTCGAGGTGTTGACTCTGTCGTTCTCGCTCGAGCGCATGCGCGAATGGCTGGGTCCGGACAATCCGGTCGTGCGCAAATTACTATCCAAGGAGTCGCCCGAGGCGCTGGCGACGCGGCTGATCGCGGAAACCAAGCTCGACGATGCAGATGTACGCAAGCAGTTGTGGCTGGGCGGCAAGGCGGCCGTCGATGCCTCGCTCGATCCGATGATTGAAGTAGCCCGGGCTGTCGACATCGATGCCCGCGCCGTGCGCAAGCGCTATGACGACGAAGTTGAAGCGGCCATCACGGCGGCATCGGCAAGGATCGCCGCGGCGCGATTCAAGGCGTACGGCACCAATGTCTATCCGGACGCGACCTTTACGCTGCGCCTCAATTACGGCACCGTGCAAGGATGGCTGGAGCACGGCACAGCCATCGATCCGTTTACCCACTTGGGGAAAGCCTTCGAGCGCGCGACCGGCGCCTCCCCGTTCAAGATTCCCGACAGCTGGATGAAGGTGAAAGCGCAACTCGACCCGCGCACCCCTTTTTGCATCTCAACCACCAACGACATCGTGGGCGGAAACTCCGGCAGCCCCTTGATCGATGCAGACGGAAAGATCGTCGGCTTGATGTTCGACGGCAACATCCACTCGATCGCCGGACATTATTGGTTCGATGCCGTGGACAATCGTGCAATTGCGGTGCATCCGGCGATCATTCGCGAAGCCCTCGACAAAGTGTATGGCGCAAAAGCACTGCTGACGGAACTGAACGCGCGATGAAATCAGCGGCGCCCCCCAAGATCGGCCGGCCCAGCGAACCGGGCGAGTACGACGACGCCATGCAGGCGTTGCTGCAAATTATTTGGGGCGATGGATTTTTGTCGCCGGGCGGAGCCGCGGAAGTGGCGCGCCTGCTCGAAGGCAGCGATATCGCGGGCTGTGCGGTGCTCGATGTGGGTTGCGGATTGGGTGCCATCGATCAGCTGCTGGTCGCGGAGTACGGCGCTGCCTCAGTGGTGGGGATCGACCTCGATCCGTCGTTGCTGGCGCGAATGCGCGACCGCGTCGAGCGCGCGCAAATGTCCGGCCGCATTCGGGCGGTGCAGGTGACCGGCGGGCCCCTGCCGTTCGCCGATGCTGAGTTCGATGTAGTGTTCTCCAAGGACTCCCTGGTGCAGATACCGGACAAGCCGGCGATCTTCGCCCAGATTCTGCGCGTGCTGCGGCCCGGCGGAAGACTCATCGCCAGCGACTGGCTGCGCGGAGGCGCCGCGGAGTATTCGCCGGAAATGCTCGAATTCTTCCGCCTCGAAGGGATTGCGTACAACATGGCGACGCTGGCGGAGAGCGCGCAAGGGCTGCTCGCCGCCGGTTTCGGCGCCGTTGAGATTCGCGATCGGCACGACTGGTATCTCGATCTGGCTCAGCGCGAACTTGCAGCCATGGAAGGAACCTTGAACGCGGAGATCGTCAAGCGCATCGGCGCGGAGCGGGCCCGGCACTTCATCGACAACTGGCGGCAGCTGGTGATCGTGCTGAGGCGCGGTGAACTTCGCCCGGGCCACTTGAAGGCCGTCAAACCCGGCAGCGAGCCGCCGCTCACAGCGTCAGGAATGCCGTGATTTCTCGATCAGGGTCATGACCTGTTCCCAGGGCATCGGACCCTGGTGCATGGCGAACACCGTGTCGACGATGAGGTTCTCACGCTTCACCGCCTGCGCGACCTCATACATCAGTTCGGGATCGTACAGCGTGCCGTCGTCGTTCAAAGCCAAAGTATCGCTCGCATACAGCAGGTGCCGTTCGGGAAAGTAAACCATGTATTGCCGTTCGGTGGACGCGCCGCGCAGGGGGTACAGCTCCATCCGATTGGCGCCGGCGCCGAGTTCTTGCTTGCCCGCCACGATCTTCCAACGCATCTCGGCCGAGTCCTTCGATTTTTCCAGGGCGTCGGGCTCGAGGCTGTGCGGCGCGCTCATCATCCGGTCGAGCAAGGGACGGTTCAAATCCAGGATGTAGACGGGCAGGTGCATCGCCACCGCTTGCCGCACGCCGCCGGTGTGCGGCCAGGAGTCCGACGTCGACAGCACGGCGTTGATCGGCCTGCCGGGATAGCGCCGCCGCGCTTCCCTGAGCACACCCTGCGTGTACAACCCCGAGATGGGAGCCTCGAGAATGATGACCCCGTCGGGCTCCTTCACGATGGTCGCATTCCAGGATCCTGCAAACAAATCGATCCCCGGAGCAAGGGCGGTGGCCTGCTTGACGCTGAACGGCCGCACCCAGCCGGGCGAGGCGGCGCTTTGCTTGACGGCACCCGCATTCATGTCGAATGTCTTCTCATCCAGCTGCACGTTGAATTCCACATTCAGGGCCTGCGTACTGCGCCACACGGTGCCGTTGCGCTCCTCGACGACATTGGACGGGTAGCTGATCCCCTCGACCAATTTCCAGTTGTCAAAGTAAATCCGCTGCCGCACGTCGCCCCAGAAATACCAGAAATCGTGAAACACCTGCGTCGTCTCGACCGCATCGGGCAGATGATTGAACGGGTTGAGCAGCACCCGGACTGCCATATGGCGCCAGTTGAAAGCCACCACGGCATGCGGGGTCGATCGCAGAACCTGCGGCGCTTCATAGTGCAGGTCGGTGGCGGCGGCGGCAGTCAACAAAATGCGCGCGGGGCCGAGCGCCAATTCCTGCCGGGACGCATCGAGATCGGCCAGGGAGCAGGGCGAATCGCCGAATTTGGTGCGGTACACGCCGCCGTCCGGGCCGGCGATCAACGTGGTGTCGGAATCGGACTGATTGGGATCGGATTCCGGCCAGGTCAATTTGGTTTCGGCGAGCACGCGCTGGTTGGTCAAGTCCAGGGTGAGGTGGCCGCGTTCATAGGAGTCGATGAATGGAGCCTGCCGGTACGATTGTTCCATCAATTGCGTATGGCTCACGGTCTGCAAGCGAACGCTGTTCACCTGTTGCAAGCGCTCGCGGCCCCCCATCGCTTCGAGCGCGGCGGTGATGCACTGCTGCGGACTCTCTTCAGCGCATCCGGGAGGGCCCGCCGTTTTTTGATGGGAATGGACGGCGGCATTAGCGGAGGTGCACAGGCCGCACGCCGCCAGTGTACATATACCCAGAGTCCGTTTATCCGGGGCACGCAGGAGAATCCGTCGCAGACTTGCGACATCGATTTTGAAGCGATGCATGCGGCTCCCTGCGTGGCAATGTCGTCGCGTTTGAGCTTAGCGCTTGGTGTCCCTCAATTCCAGTGCGTATCGTGACCGCCGCCGCACCCCAGGTAAATTTCCTCGAGTACGGCGGCGGCGCCGCTGCAGCGGCAATTTTGCGAGACTGGGTCTAGTTCGGCGACAGCGTCACCGGAACTTCCGTTATCGAATCGACGGGAATCTTGTTGGCGGTCGCTGCCTGGCGCACGGCGCTCTCGTTCGGCGCTTCGTAAATGCAATACGTTTTAGTCTTGCTGGCGTTCGCATACGAGGTGACCCAGCGCACACCATAGTGACTGTTGGTCGCGTTGATCTTCACCTTGCCCGCGGCATCGAGGCCGTCGAGCGCACCGGCCGGAAAGGTTCGCTCGATCAGGTAGCGGTGCGTGGCTTTGGCCGCGTCGGGTGCCGCCTGCGTGGGCGGATCCGCGGCGAACGCCTGGCTGAGGAACAGAACGGGAAGCAATGCAATTAGCGCTTTCATGTTTGTCTCCATTTGATTATTGTCGTTGAGATCGAAATGAGCGCCCGCGGCCGCCGCAGGTCTACTCGGCAGTCGCGGGATCGATGATGGTCGTGACCCGCGAAATCTTGTTGGCCGGGAACCCGCCCAGTTCGGCGTGCCGCCTCACCAACGATTCGTCCGCCGCGTGATAGATACAGTAGATCTTGTCCGCGGTGACGTAGCTGTGGACCCATTGAACGCTGGGTCCCATGCTGCTGAGCACTCCGCACGACTTGAGCGAGATCGCTTTGAGATCCGCGGGGCTCATCTTGCCCGCACCGGAAATGTCCCGTTCGATAACGAATTTTGGCATGCTCTTCCCCCTTGGCTTTAAATTTGCTCGGATGGTGATTTCACCGGTGGTTAGTGTCCCTTAACGTCGCCGCCCAGGTCTTGAATTGGGGATGAAATTATTCTGAATAATCACCAACGCACGGCACTGGTTATAGATATTAAGCCATATCAATTACTTAGACGACAATCATGTTGCAATGGATAGCTCTGTCTCATGGATCTGATACGCCTCGGAAGCTTTGAGCTCTATCCGACTGAACGCATCCTGCGCGATGCGGGCAAGCCGGTCGAACTGGGCGCGCGCGCCTTCGATTTGCTGCTCGTATTGGTCGAGCAGCATGGCCGCCTGGTCACCAAGACCACGCTTCTCGAACGTGTGTGGCCCCGCGTCATCGTCGATGAGAACAACTTGCCGGCGCAAATCGCCAGCCTGCGGCGCGTGCTCGGCGCCGGCGCCATCCGTACCGTTCCGACATTCGGCTATCGGCTCGAGCTGCCGGTATCAGGCCCGCAAGCCGCCGAGTCAACGCCCGCGCCGATCGGGCCGCCGCGGCTATCGGTGCCGCGGCACGCATGGCCGAACCGGCTCGGTCCTCTGATCGGGCGCGATGGCGACCTGCGTGAACTGCACCGAGCGCTCGCCCAATCCTGCTTCGTCACCATCGTCGGCACGGCGGGAATCGGCAAGACTCGCATTGCGCAGGAGATACTGGCGCGCGAGGCCGAGAAGCCCGGTGCCGCGGTCGCCTGGGTGGCCTTGCAGCCGCTCAACGAGGCCCAACACATTCCGTCGGCGATTGCGCTTGCCCTCGGTCTGTCCCTTCCCGACGGCGCCGATGGATTCTCGGCACTGCGCCAGGCACTGGAACGGGAACCAGTATTGTTGATCTTGGATGGCGCCGAACAGATGAGCGGCGTGCTCGCGGCACCTTTGTCCGCACTGGTGCTGCACACCCAGGGCATCCGCGCGCTGGTGACCAGCCAGGTCCCGCTGGGAGTTCCGGGCGAGATGGTTTACCGGTTGCCGGCGCTGTCGATTCCCGATCGCGAAACCTCGCAGCAGGATGCGGCACGCTTCGCTGCCGTCGAGTTGTTTGCCGAGCGGGCCGCGGCGGCGGACCGGCGATTCCAACTGACGTCCGCCAACACACCGATCGTTGCCGAGATCTGCCGGCGGCTCGACGGCAATCCGCTTGCGCTGGAACTCGCGGCCGCACGAGTTCCCGCACTGGGGATCCATTCGCTTCTGGAACGCCTCGATGATCGGTTCCGTTTGCTGAAGCTTCCCGGACGGCCGGCGGATTCGCGCCATGGAGCGCTGCACACGGCCTTTGATTGGAGCTATGGCTTGCTGGCGCCGTCCGAACAGAAAGTCTTCAATAGACTCGGGGCGTTTGCCGGGAGTTTTTCATTGAATGCGGCGGCGCGCTGCGTCGCGGATGAGACGGTGGATACTTCGGAGGCAATCGACCTGATCGGGCGCTTGGTCGACCGCTCGCTGGTCACGGCGCTGCCCGTCGATCCGCCGCGCTACGCGCTGTCCGAGACCGCGCGCTACTTCGCGGTTGACAGACTCTCGGCGGCACACGAGCTTGGGGCCGCTCAAGCACGAATGGCGGCGACGATGCTGCATGTTCTCGATGCGGCCTATCAAGAATACTGGTCGCTCGATGAGGCCATCTGGCTGCACCGCTACGCATCCGAACTCGACAATGTGCGCGCCGCCATCGATTGGGCCGCGGCCAACGATGCCGCGCTCGGAGTCGCCTTGTATGGATCGGCTTGGCCATTGTTCGTCGAGACCGACCTGTACACCGAGGGCCGCGGCCGCTTCGCGCGGACGGTAACATTGTTGTCCGATGCTCTGCCGCGCGCCCGCACCGGCCGCTTCTGGGAGGCGGTGGCGACCTATGATTCCTCACGGCAATGCGATCGGGCGCGCTATGCCGCAGAGCTCGCGGCCGCCATGCACGCAGAGACGGGCGATCGGCGATCTCACTACTATGCCTTGATGCAATTGGCATTCAACTGGCGCGGCGATGACGTGGCCGCGCGTGCGGCTTTCGATGTGGCCCGCCAACTGGAGGATGCCGCGTGGCCGGCACGGCTGCTGACCCACGGGGCGCTCACGGAGGGCGCCCTGCTGATGAGCAGCGGACAATTCGTCGAGGCTCGCGTCGCCTATCGTCGTGCGGTGCGGCTGGCGTTGACGATGAGCGAACGGCAGGCACTCGCGGCAACGGTCAACATCGTCGAACTCGACACGGCTTGCGGCGATACGGCTTCCGCCCTGCAGCTTGGCCGGCCGCTGGCGATGAGCCTGCGGCACTCCGGGCGCCGCGAGACTCGATTCGAATTGCTGGTCGCGACGTTCAGTGCATTGCTCATCGCGGGTGCCACCGACGAGGCGCGCGCCTACGGAGCGGAACTCTACGATCTGTCATTGCGGCTTGACACCGGCAAGCTCTTCTCGGTATTGGATGCCATGGCATTCCTGGCCTGCACCGACGGCAGCCACGACGCCGCCGCACGGATTGTCGCGGTCGCGGACGCCGCTCATGAGGCGCACGGCCAAGCCCGGCGTCGCCCGACTGAGGAGCGGATGCGGGCCAGCGTGACCGGGATTCTCGACGAGCGCCTCGGACCCGGCTGGCGCGCCCGCACCGGCGACGCGCGGGAACAGTTGGACGAAGCCGCGGCGTGCTCGCTGGCGCTCGGCCTGCGCGCCTGACGCCGTTGATGCTAGTGCGCGCTCCACTGGCCCAGTTCGAGTGCGACCGACTTACAGGCGTCACGTAATTCGTCCGCGGCTGTACCGCTGTCCATTGCCCGGGCCACCACCATGCCGCCGATGCATAGTGCGGCAATGGCTTGCGCCCTCTCCTGCTTGCGGCGGCCGGCTTTATTCATGCTTTTCTGCAACGCGCCCACCATCGCTTGAAAAACCGTCTCGAAGGCGCTTCTCGCGCTCTTGCCGCTTCTCCTCACATCGGTGGGCAAGGCCACCATCGGGCAGGAGTTCTCGACATCCTCGAAGTGCTGGCGCGACAGGTAGGCGCGCACGATTTGCGGCCCCGCCTGAGTGGAAGACAAATCCACCTCCACCCCGTCCCACCGGCTCTTCCAATTGGGATCCGTGAAAAAACAACCCAGCACCGCGGTATAAAGATCGCTTTTGCACTTGAAGTAGCTATAAAAGCCGCCGTGGGTCAGGCCCGCTCCTGCCATGATCTGCTTCAACGATACGTTTTCGAATCCATGACGGTTGAAAAGCCTGCGCGCGCTTTGAATGATCTCTTCGCGCTTTGCGTTCTTATGTCCGGCGGGATATGGCACAAGCCCTCCTGAGGTTTGCAGGCGCGGCGCCATGCTGATTGCATCCTAAAGCGATAATAATATTATCTTGAACATATCTTGTCGCGATGCTCAGATGCCGCGCAGGAACGCCCTCGCTTTCATCAAGGAAACGTATGATCACACGCGCCAATTCTGAACCGATATTTGCTCCTGCACGTCGGCAATTGATCTCCGGGGGCGCCCTTGCCATCGGCGGCATGATCTTCCGTCCGAATCTTGCGCTGGCGCAGTCGGACCCGGGCATTTCCCATACCGAGGAGTCGATTCATCAGGAACCCTCGTTCAACGCCGGCCGCCAGCGCGTCTACCAGGCCCTGACCACCACGGAGCAATTCGACCACGTGATCCAGTTGAGCGGGGTCATGCAATCCGCTCCCATGGCCAAGATGAAAAAGCCGACGGCCATCAGCGGCCACGCGGGCGGCGAGTTTTCGCTGTTCGGCGGGTTGATCGTCGGCCGGCACATCGAGCTGGTGCCTGAGGAGCTCATCGTTCAAGCGTGGCGCGACGGCGCGTGGGATCGAGGCGTTTATTCAATCGTCAAATTCAATCTCACCGAGCAGGGTGCCGGCACCAAGATCCTGTTCGACCACACGGGTTTCCCCAAGGGCCAAGCCGAGCATCTGGCGGCGGGTTGGCAAGCCAACTATTGGTCGCCGCTCGCGAAATTCCTTGCCTAGTGCCGGGAATGCCGCTGCGGGGTCGGCACGTTGAAGAGGTCCACGCACAGCTGCGCCTCGAGGCCTGAGGACAGCAGGCTCTTGTCGATCGTCTCGGCGATGGTGCGTGCCGCGGCGCCGTGGCGCTTCGCGGCGGCGCTCTGCCCTTGCGCGCCGGCCGCCCGCGCGAGCGCTGCCTCGACATCCATCTGCAAGCGTACCCGGCCGATATCCTGCGCCAGGGCCGCCGCACGGGACAGCTCCGCCTGCGCCTCCGGATAGGCTTGTTGCGCCAGCAGTGCCTCGCCTCGCCAGCGCCGCGCGACCGCCTCGAGCTCGCGCAGTCCATTGGGCAGAGCAATGTCGAGTAGTTCGTCGCCGTAGTGCCGGCAGCGGCCGGCGTCCCCCGCCGTGAGCGCAATCTCCGCCAAGCCATCCATGCAACGCACCATCAAGTAGCGCTCCGACGCGCGGCGGGTTCGCTCGAGCGTCTCCTGTAAGTCCTTCGCCACGTCTCTGTGTCCGAGCCGCGATCGTGCAACGGCGACATGCGCGTCCAGAGCCCCGCGCCAGAACATGATGCCGGTGTCGCGGGTGAGCGCAATTCCGCGCTCCAGCCGATCCACCGCCATTTCATTCAGACCGAGATCGAGCAGCAGATGCCCGATGAAATCGTGCGCAATGAGCTGATAGCGCGGCTGCTTCAGACCCTCCAGCCACGACAAGGTCGACTGCATGCCCACCCAGGCTTCGCCATAGTGGCCGGTACACGCCCGCACATGGTCGAGCCCGAGCAGCGTCGGACCGATGTGCCACTGCAAGTCCGCGGCCCGCGCGATGTCGAGCGCAGCCTCCAGGTTGGTCCTTGCCCGCGGATAGTCGCCCAACCCCTTCGTTCCCACACAGGCGTGCCCAATCATCATCAGGTTCTCGGACTCATAGCTCTTGTCGCCGATGCCGCGGGCGAGTTCGAGTGAGCGCGTGTAGCAGGCGATCGCGGCCGCCGGCTCGGCATTCGCGTAATGCGCCTCGCCGCGGCCGTGATAGGCCTGCACGGCGACCAGATCGGTCATTCCCGTGCGCTCGCAAATATCGACCGCCTGCTGATGGAAGCCGATCGCCTGATCGTTGAGGCCGGAGCTCCACGTCACCGTCCCCAAGTGATAAAGAGTATCCGCGGCGCGGCGCACGTCGTTCATGGCGCGCGATTCAGCAAGCGCCTCCGTCAGGCAGCGTGTCGCTTCCTCATAGGCATCCGCGCGGCGATAGGCCATCCCCAAGCGCACCAGGGCGTCACGCGTGGCTTCGCGTTCGCCGCGGGCGCGCGCCGCCTCGACCACGCGGCTGATATCGGCGACGGCGCCCTGGGTCAGTCCGGCTTGCGCGCGCGCCGATCCACGCCGCTCATAAATCGCCAGGCGCTGCCTGTCGTCGAGCGCCCGCGGGTGCAGCTCGCACAGCGCCACCGCGCGATCCAGCCAGTGCAGGGCATCGCTCATGGCAAACAGCCGCTGCGAGCGTTCTGCCGCGAGGACCAGGTAGTGGAGCGCCTTCTTCCAGGCATGAGCGCGTTGATAGTGCTCGGCGAGCTGTGCGTCGCGTTCATGAGTGTGGTCTTCGTTGCGGCGCTCCAGCGCTTCGGCGACCGACTTATGAAGCAGCCTGCGCCGCGCTCCGCCGATGTCGAGATACACCACCTCGCGGACCTTGTCATGGATGAAATCGTAGACGCCGCCTTCCGCTTCCTCGCGCAGCAAGCGGCGCTTCACCAGCGCCTCCACGGCGTCGAGAAGCTGTTCCTCGGACTTGCCGGCCACCTCGAGCAGCGTATCGAAATCGAAGCGGCGGCCGAGTACGGCGGCGGTTTCGAGCGTCGGACGCAGGTTCATGGGCACGTGCGCGAGCCGCACGCGCACGGCCGCCCGCAGTGCATCGGGCAGAAATCCCGGCTCCCCGCGTGTGCGCGGTTCCGGCCGGGTTTCCCCCTCGCTCAAAGAGTGAAGTATGGAAATCAGAAAGAACGGATTGCCTTCGGTTTCATCATGCAGACGGGCGGCCAGTTCGGAGGCGCCGGAATCCGCCTTTGCCAGCGCCGTCACCAGGCTCGACGTATCCGCCGGACCCAGCCGTGCAAGCGGCACGCGGCGCGCACCGGTGTCGCGGCGTAAGCTCTCGATCAGCCGCGCGAACTGCTCGTTGTTGCCGACTTCCTCGTCGCGATAGGCATAGATCACCAGCATCGCGCACTGGCCGGCCTGGCGCGCAAGGAAGTGCAGTACTTGCACGCTGGCGTCGTCGGCCCACTGGATGTCATCGATCATGAGAATGGCCGGCCGCCCGGCTCTCGAGGCCTCGAGCAGCTGCGCCACCGCGTGCGGCAGACGCGCCTGACGAACCTCGGGAAAATCGTTCGACAACTGCGGCAGTCCCGGCACCCGCTCGCCGACTTCCGGAACCAGGGCGGCGAGCTCGGCCAGCGAGACCTGCGCCAGCTTGCAGAGGGCGGCCGACGGCAATCGATCCATGGCGCGTGTGATCAGGTCGATGACCGGCTGATAGGGGGTCCCACGTTCAATTTCATAGCAATTCGTCGCGAGCGTCGGGATGTTCCTCGCCTCCGCATAACGCGCAAGTTCACGCATCAACCGACTCTTGCCAATGCCCGGCTCGCCTTCCAGCAATACCGTGTGTCCACTGCCGGTGTCGAGGCGTGCGACCAATCCGGCGAGCATCGCAAACTCATTGTCCCGTCCGACAAACGGCGCCCCATCAGTGATCGTGCCGTCGGCTGACTCAGGCGGAGCAACCGCCGAGCGCGGCATGGCATCGAGACGCAGGCCGCTGCCGGCGCGAACCGCGCGGGCCAAATCGAGGAAATCGCGCTGCTCTTCGTCGGGGATCGCGAGCGCGGCGGCGAGACGTTCGGCGAGCCGGCGCGACGGCCGCCGCTCGTCGGCCTCGATCTTGCGGATGGAGAACCCCGAGCAGCTGACGCGTTTCGCCAGCGCGTCCTGGGTGAGATCCAGCGCTCGTCGGCGGCGCCTCAACCAGTAGCCGAACGAATAGGTCCGATCCGGCAACGTCTGCTCCTCCCACGTTGGTCATATCTGATATTCACGGTTTTGTCCCGCTTTTTGTCCCGCTTTGCGGGACCCGCCGCGACCGCTGATGAAGTCGAATGGCGGCAGGCCAATCGACAACATTCATCGATGGCAACGAATCGCAGCTTAACCCAATAGGAGACGACCATGAACCCCATCGATAACAGAGGCCTCCGCCGCTCGAGCGCAGCCGTGCTCGGCAGCGTGCTAGCCGCGAGCCTTGCCGCGCTGTCTGCCGCGGCGGCCGTGAACGACAATCCCCTGAGCGCAAAGGTGACATTCGCCGATCTGGATATTTCTCATCCGCCGGGCGCTGCGGTGCTCTACAGCCGCATCCGATCCGCAGCCGCGATGGTGTGCACGCCCTTCGGGGCCACCGGAATAGCAACCAAGGCACTGGTGGATGAGTGCATCCGCCAGGCGATCTCTGATGCGGTGACCACCATCAACCAGCCGGCACTGTCGCAGATCTTCAGCGCCAAGAACGGCAGGCCCCTGGCATCGCACCTGATCTCTCTGCGGAGCTCCGAGGTGGCGCGGTGAACAGCAAGAATGTTTACCAGGGCAGCTGCTTCTGCGGCGCGGTCAAGTTCACGGTCAGCGGTGAGCCGGCCGGCATGGGCTATTGCCATTGCGAGTCATGCCGGCGCTGGTCGGCGGGCCCGGTCAACGCGTTCACCCTGTGGAAACCGGACGCGGTGCAAGTCAGCCAAGGGGCAGACCGCATCGGCACCTTCAACAAGACCGAGAGCAGCTACCGCAAGTGGTGCAAGACCTGCGGAGGTCATGTATTCACGGAGCATCCGGGCTTGGGTCTCACCGACGTGTATGCCGCGGTGATCCCGGACTTCCCCTTTCGCGCAGGCATCCACGTCCACTATGCAGAGTCGAAGCTGCACGCCAAGGACGGGTTGCCGAAGATGCAGGATCTCCCGAAGGAAATGGGGGGCTCCGGAGTCAGCGTCGTTGAATAACCCAAGGAGTACCGTCATGTCAGCAGTCAGTTCCAATCTTCCGCCAGCCACCGATCTGGCCGCCCTCAAGTTGCGCCAGCAAGCCGCGTGGTCCGCCGGCAACTATGCCGTGGTCGGCACCACTCTGCAGATCGTTGGTGAGAGTTTGTGCGAAGCCCTCGACCTGCGCGCCGGAACGCGTGTTCTCGACGTCGCCGCCGGCAACGGCAACGCCACTCTTGCGGCCGCGCGCCGATGGTGCGATGTGACCTCCACCGACTACGTAGCATCGTTGCTCGAGTCAGGGCGCGCGCGCGCGCAGGCAGAGGGCCACGCGGTCCTATTCCAGGAGGCGGATGCCGAGAATCTGCCGTTTCCCGACGCATCGTTCGAAGTCGTGATCTCGACCTTCGGCGTCATGTTCGCGCCGAACCAAATCAAGGCAGCGCACGAGCTCGCCCGCGTCTGCAAGTCCGGCGGAAGAATCGCCCTCGCCAACTGGACGCCCGACAGCTTCATCGGGCAATTGTTCAAGACCATCGGCAAGTACGTGCCGCCCGCGCCGGACGTCAAGTCACCGTCGCTGTGGGGCACACAGGCAAGGATCGAAGAGCTGTTCGACGAGAGCGCGCACCGAATCCGCATCGCCAAACGCGAATTCACCTTCCGCTACCTCTCACCGGCGCACTGGATCGAGGTGTTCCGCGCGTACTACGGTCCGATCAACAAGACTTTCGGCGCGATTTCCATCGAGAAGCAGGCTGCCCTTACCCAGGACCTGCTGGCTCTCATGGAAAGCCGAAATCTCTCGGGTGACCGCACACTGGTGCTTCCGAGCGAATACCTCGAAGTCGTGATCGAGCGCAGGTAGTGGAGCGCAAGTGATGGACCGGCCCTTGCTAATTGACGCATCCTTCGTGAACATGGCCGCGTGGTATCCAACACCGATGCAGTCGCGGTCGCAGTCGCCGCGGGAGGGCCCGCGAACCGCCGTGACCTCTTGGGACACCCCCGCGGGCTGTTCATCATCGGCTGCACCGAATTGTGGGAGCGGATCTCCTTCCACGGCATGCAGGCCCTTCTCATCCTCTATATGGTCGAGCAGCTCCTTCTGCCCGGCCATGTCGAAAACATCGTCGGATTCAAAGGGCTTCGGACGGTCATTGAAGCAGTCACGGGACCACTCTCCGCACAAGCGTTAGGGTCGCAGATTTTCGGCCTGTACGTCGGCTTCGTGTATCTCATGCCCGTATTCGGCGGACTGCTCGGCGATCGACTGCTGGGCCGGCGGCGTGCGGTGGCGCTCGGCGCCCTCCTGATGACAGCCGGCCATTTCTGCATGGCGTTCGAGGCGCCGTTTCTCGCCGCGCTCCTCTTGCTGATCACAGGTGCGGGCCTGCTGCGCGGCAATCTGGCCTCCCAGGTAGGCGACCTTTATTCCGCCGACGATCGCCGCCGCGAGAGTGCCTTTCAGATTTACTACACCGCCCTGAATTCCGGGGCATTCATCGCACCGTTGATCACCGGCGTTCTTGCGCAGAGCTATGGCTGGCATTTCGGTTTTGGATTCGCCGGATGCGGAATGCTCATTGGCCTGCTCATCTACTCATTGGGCGGGCGCGATCTGCCGCCCGATGCGCTACGAGGCGCAAGCGTGGTGCGCCGCAAGCTCGACCCGCGGGAACGCCGGGTTGTTCTGGTCATGGTGCTGATGCTGCCGGTCTTGACCCTGTTCTGGATTGCACAAACGCAGATTTGGAACACCTACAACCTCTGGGCCAGGGATCATGTGAACCTGGCGATCGGCGGCTGGAGAATGCCGGTTCCGTGGCTGCAGGCCGTCGATTCCCTCGGCGTCGTCGTACTGGTACTCCCGATGCTGAAATTCTGGCGCTGGCAGGCCAAGCGTGCGCGTGAACCGGACGATCTGTCGAAACTCGCCATCGGCTGCTTGCTGTTCGGCGGCGCGATTGCCTGGTTGGCGGCGGGCCAGCTGATCGCCGACGCCGCGGGCAAGGTGCCCTTGGTGTGGGCGCTCCTCTATCACTTCCTGTCGGCCGTCGGCTATTTGTATTTCGCGCCGGTGGCGGTGGCAGTATTCTCGCGAACGGCTCCCGCATCGATCAACGCCATGATGATCGGCATCTACTATCTGTCCATATTTGCCGGCAGCACCATCAGCGGCCGTCTTGGCGGGCTATATGAACGGCTCTCCTCCGCCCAATTCTGGCTGATCCATGCGGCGAGCGCGGCAGCCGGCGGAGTGCTGCTTCTGCTGTTGACTCCGCGCCTGCGCCGCGAACTGACGCCGCGCTAGAGAAAACCGTAGGAGAAATGGCGCTTCGCGCGGCGCACCCGGCCGGCGGGCGGGTCGGGGAAGTGCGCGGGGTACAGTACGGCGTCATTGTCCGCGCATTGCGCGAGCAACCGCTGCCGCGTGGCGCAGGCGTCGGCAGGATTCTCATCGGCGAAGAACGGGATGTCCGGCCGCACCAGCTGAATCGGATGGTGCACGATGTCGCCCATGAACACCGCCCGCGAGCCGCCGCGTTGGGCATTGACGACGACGCTGCCGGGCGAGTGACCGGCCGCATCCTCGAGCCAGATCCCATCCTCGATCTCGCGATGCACGCATTGGTCGCTGTCCACGATGTCAGCGAGCCCCGCTTCGACCACCGGCAGCACCGAGTCGGCATACGCCTCTCGATTGTGGGCTTCGTGCGTCTGCCGGCCGAAGAATTCAAAGTCCTTGCGGCTGAACACGTAGCGGGCATTGGGAAACGTCGGGACCCAGCGCCCGTCATCGAGGCGCGTATTCCACCCGACATGGTCCGCGTGCAGATGCGTGCACAGCACCAGATGAATGTCGCCGGCATCGCAGCCCGCGCCGGCAAGGTTTTGCAGCCACTGCGTCCGCAATTGATGCGCCCAGGGAACACTGCGCTGCTTGTCGTTGCCGCAACAGGTGTCGACCAAGACGTTGAGACCATCGACATTCAGCAGGTAGCTGCGCACCTCGATGCGGAAGATCGCAGCGTCTGGATCCAACGACAGTTCGTCGCTCCAATACCAGGTCTTGAGCGCCGCCAGGTCCTCGCCGGTCACGCCCGGCACGGCAAACTGCATGGGCATGCTGCCCTCGCCCTCGCGCACGCTCTTGATCTCGACCTTGCCCAGGTGCCCTCTCATGAACGCTCCCCCGTTGGTATTTCCGCCATCCTCTCACAGCGTGCGTCGCGTATCATCGCCTCTGATGACCGATATCGCACAGGGATTCGACTATGTCGTGGTGGGCGGCGGGACCGCCGGCTGCACATTGGCGGCCCGATTGTCGGAGGATGCACGCCGCACGGTATGTCTGCTCGAGGCCGGCGGTTTGGGGAAGAGCGTATTCATCAACATCCCAGGTGCCCTGGTGATGGCGCAACGGTCGGCTGCGCTGAACTGGCGCTTTCAGTCCGTGCCTCAGCCGCACCTTGACGGCCGGCGCATTTCGCTGCCGCGCGGCCGGGGTCTCGGCGGCTCCGCACTCATCAACGGCATGGTCTATTTCAGGGGAAACCCGCGGGACTATGATGCCTGGGCCGCGGCCGGCGCCAGCGGCTGGAGCTTTCGGGAAATCCTGCCCTACTTCCGCAGGAGCGAGCACAACGAGAACTTCGGCGCCAGCGCGTACCACGGCCGCGGCGGCCCCTTGAACGTGCGCAGTGTCACGCACCCGAATCCTCTGAACTTCTCATTCTTTGACGCGCTCGCCGGCCTGGGTTACTCCCGCCGCGATGACTTGAACGGCGCGGATAGCGAGGGGATGGGGCTGCGCCAGCTGTCGATCCGCGCCGGCACCCGCGAGACCACGGCAAACGCCTTGTTGAGACCGGCGCTCAGGCGGCCGAATCTGACGGTGCTGACCGGCACACAGGCCACCCGCATCGACCTGGACGGTCGGCGTGCCGTGGCGGTCGAGGCCCGCGCGGCGGGCGGCCGTCTCACCGTGAAGGCGCATCGGGAAATCATACTCACCGCGGGCGCACTCCAGTCGCCGCAGCTGCTGATGCTCTCCGGAATCGGCGACGGCCGGCATCTCGCCAGCTTGGGTCTGGCGGTACGGCACGATCTTCCGGGGGTCGGCCGCAATCTTCACGACCACCTCGCCAGTCCGGTCCACATGCACACGCGACATCCGGCGTCGTACGGCGTCTCGCTGCGGGCCATGCCGCGCAACCTGCGGAATATCGCCGAGTACCTGTTGTTCCGTCGCGGCCCGCTGGCCAACAACGTGTTCGAATCCGCGGCGTTCGTGAAGTCGATTCCGGGACTCGACAAGCCTGATCTACAACTAGTGTTCCAGCCCGCCAAGCGCCCGGGTCCCTCGTTCCCGTTTCCGGTCGGTCATGGCTTTGCGATCAGCCCCGTCGGCCTCTATCCGCGCAGCCGCGGACGCCTCACGTTGGCGAGCCCCGATCCATTCGATGCGCCGCTGATCGATCCGAATCTGCTGTCGGCACCGGAGGATCTGTCGCCGCTGATCAGCGGCATACGCCTGGCGCGCAAAATCTTTGCCGCGCCCGCCTTCGCGAAATACCAAGCCGAAGAAACCTCTCCCGGAAGCGGCGCAGTCAGCGACGCGGATCTCACCGCCTATATTCGCGCGCAGGCGTACACGGTGCATCATCCGGTCAGCACCTGCCGAATGGGGACGGATCCCGCCGCGGTGGTGGACCCCCAGTTGCGTGTGGTCGGCGTGGACAACCTGCGCGTCGCGGACGCTTCCGTGTTTCCCTCCATTATCGGCGGCAACACCAACGCGGCGGTGGTGATGATCGCCGAGAAGGCCAGCGACCTGATCCTCGGCCGCCCGCCGCTCCCGCCGGCGAGCATCGAGGCCTCTGACCCGATGCCTGGCCGCGCGCTCTCCTAGTTCCAAATCCCATGCAGTGGAGTTCACCATGAGCCAGACACCCAGCGCCACGGAGCATATCGCCATCGAACGTGCCTGCGAGCGCGTCATCCATGCCTATTCGCGGGCCCTCGACGTGGGCGACATGAGCGCCGCGGCGGATTTCTTCGCCGAGAACGGTTCGTTTGCCCGGCCCATGGCGCCGGAGAAAGTCATTCAGGGCCGGGAGGCGATTCGTGCCGCGCTACTGACGCGGCCGAAGACATTGCTGACGAAGCATCTGGCCACCAATGTGATGATCGACGTCGTCAATCGCGACGAAGCCCGCGGGCTTTCCTATCTCACCATGATCTCGACCACGCCGGCGGGCGATGCCCCCGCACCGTATGTCTCCGCCGGACCCATCTACTTCGGCGAGATCACGGATCGCTTCGTGCGCGAGGGCGGCGAGTGGAAAATTCTCGAGCGGCGCGGTTCGATTCAGATGAAATTCTTCGGCGCGGCAGCGCCTGTGTAGCCAGGCCGCCGCGCGGCGATCCCCTTGGGTTCATCTGAGCAGCGTCAGCGGCTGCGGCAGCTTCGTCAGCAGTTCTTCGCTGAAGCGCGCATCGATGTGGAAAAACGCGGCACGGGCGATCCTGCTCGATCGATTTTCCCAGGCGTGATCCGTGCCCCGCTGCACCACGACATCCCCCGGCTTCAGGGTCACCTCACTGTCATCGAGAATCAGCACGAGCTCGCCCTCGATCACGACCACATAGTCCAGGGTCCGCGTCCGATGCATCACGGTACGCTTGCCGCCGTCTTCGAGCGGATAGACGTCCAAGATCCGCAGCAGGTGCCCTGCCGGCGGCATGATGGTGAAGGGACGCTCGTTCGGTTCCCGCGCTTCCACCGAGGTCAATTCAGGAATGACATCGGCGCTGCCCCACATTTCGTGGAAGTCGGCGCCTACGCCTGAACCGTGCATCGGGTGATTCTGCGGCGGCGAACCATCCGACAGGATGACGGATTTTCCGCCGGCATCGTGGCCGGTGACCACGCGTCGCGTAGATGTCGACATCCGCCTCTCTCCTGTTTACTTCACCTGCGAGACGGTCCGAAGGTAAGGCTTGTGTGTCTTGAATCCTTGCGGATATTTTTGCCTGGCGGCATCGTCGGACACCGACGTCGGGATGATGACGTCCTCGCCCGGTTTCCAGTTGACCGGCGTGGCGACGTTTTCCCGGGCGGTCAGTTGCAGTGAATCCAGCACCCGCAGGATTTCATCGAAATTGCGGCCCGTGCTCATCGGATACGTCAGCATCAGTTTGATCTTCTTGTCGGGCCCGATGATGAATACCGAACGCACGGTTGCATTGGTGGCGGCCGTACGGCCGTCGGAGGTGCCGGCTTCCTCGGCGGGAAGCATATTGTACAGCTTTGCCACGTTCAGATCGGTGTCGCCGATCATCGGATACTTCACCGTGGCACCCTGCGTCTCCTCGATGTCGGCGACCCATTTGCTGTGGTTCTCCACAGGATCGATCGACAGGCCGATCAGTTTGGCGTTGCGCTTGGTGAACTCAGGTTCGATTTTCGCCATGTAGCCCAGTTCGGTGGTGCACACCGGCGTGAAATCCTTGGGATGCGAAAATAGAATCGCCCAACTGCTGCCGATCCATTCGTGGAAATCGATCGGTCCTTGCGTGGTTTTCGCCTTGAAGTTCGGAGCGATATCATTGATACGGAGCGACATGGAACCTCCAACCGGTGAAACGGAGAAAAATAATACAGCAATCGACGCTCGGCACCCCGCTATTTAGATTCGCCCACCGTGTCGGGTTCAGGGCGATAGCCTCTCCACAATCTGAGTCCGCTCATTGGGATCTTCCATCCAGCCGCCGCCCAGCGCCTCATAGAGATGCACGATTGCCTGGCGATTGTCGAGCGCGGTCTGCGCGCGTTGGTCTTGCGCCAAATATAGCGTCTGCTGGGCCTGGAGTACCGTGAGAAGATCGGCGGTGCCCTGGCGGTATTGGAGCTGCGAAATCCCGAACGCCTCGCGCGCCGCTTCCTCTTCGCGGCGCAGGTGATCTTCCGCTCGGCGCGTGTTGGCCACCTGCACCAGCGCGGTTTCGACATCGGCAAATGCCTGCAGGACTGCGTTTTGGTAACTGGCGATAAATTCCTTCTGCACACCTTCCGCAAGGCGTCTTTGTCCGTTGATCCTGCCCCCGTCGAAGATCGTCTGCAGCAGGGTGGCACCGTAGGTGTAGCCGGCATTGGAGCTCTTCAGCAGCGCGCCGATCGCGCCGCTGACGAAGCCTCCCGATGCCGTCAGTGAGATCTGCGGTAAGAAGGCGGCACGGGCGGCATCGACATTGGCGTGCGCGCCTGCCAGATTCGCTTCCGCCTGCGCGACATCCGGCCGCCGCAACAGAAGCTCTGACGGCAACCCTGCCGCCACCTCCGGCGTCCGGACCTCATCCAAGCTGCGTGCCCTGACATCAAAGCCTTCAGGTGATTGTCCTAGGAGCACGGCGAGCGTGAAGAGCGCCTGCCTTTCCTGAGTTTCAAGTCCCGGCAAGAGGGCGCTCACCGCCTCCAACTGCGCCTCCTCACGAGCCACATCGAGACGCGAGGCGGCACCGGCCTTCACATGCAACTTGATGTCCTCGAGCAAGCTGCTGACGGCGACCACGAAATCATTGGCGATGGCGATGCGCCTTCGGGTCGCCAGGACTGCGAAGTACTGTTCTGCAACGTTCGCTGTCACCGTCAGGGCGACAGACTGTTTCGCGAAGCGGGCCGCTTTCAAGTGTTCCTTCGCCGCCTGGAGATTGTCGCGTGCGACGCCCCAGACATCGAGCTCATAGGTGGCATTGAAGGTCAGGCCAATGGATCGGGTGCCGGCAAAATCCAGGCAACTGCCTCCCTTGCATCCACTGTTGGCGCGATTCGCCTGCGCGCCGAATTGAGGAAACAGCCCCGCGCGTTGCAGCGTCACCTGTGCCTGCGATTGCATAACTCGCGCGACGGCGACCGCGACATCCCGATTTTCTGCCTGAGCTCTGACGATGAGGGCCGTGAGGTCCGGATCGCCAAACCCGTCCCACCAAGCCGCTTCAGCCCATGGCTTGATGGATGGCGTCACGGCCCCCTTGAATGACCGTGGCACCATCTGTGACGAGAGCGCCTGGGGGATGGGTGTGGCACAACTCGATACGGCCACACTCAGCACGACCCCCAAGACCCCTTGCGCAAGCGCGGTCGCAGGGCCGCCGCCGTGTTTACTCATAGCGCAGTGCATGGATGGGGTTGGCGCGAGCGACGCGCAGGGCATGTGCATACTGGGTTGCCCAGGCGATCAGTAGCGCCGCAGCGCCGGCCGCGACGAAATAGAGGGGACTGAGGACGATGCGGTAGGCATAGCCTTCCAGCCACCGATGCAGGTAGTAGTACGCCAGTGGCCAGGCGATGAGGTTGGCGAGAAGCACTGGGATCGAGAATTGCCAAAGCAACAACAGGACAATGTCGCGCGTGCTGGCGCCGAATGTCTTGCGGATCCCGATCTCTTTGGTGCGCCGTTCCGCGGTAAAGGCGGCGAGACCGAACAACCCGAGGCAGGCAATGAAAACTGCAATGCCGACGAAAATACCGAAGATCACCCCTTGCTTTTCATCGGCCTGGAACTGCTTGTCAAAGGCCTCGGTCAAGAAATACCGTTGAATCGTGGAACCGGGGGCGAATGATCGCCAGGTTTTGTCGATGAAGGACAGCGTGTCGGCCGTATGGCCGCCGTGGATTCGTATCGAGAGCAGTGTATTGCCACCCGCATAACCGGCATACACCGTGGGGATGATCGATTCCTTTGCTCCGTCCAGCATCGAGTTTTCGAGGACACCTGCAATGGTGGCCCGATGACCATTGCAAATAACGGTTTTTCCGACTGCGTCCTGCGCCGTGTAGCCGAAGCGTCGTGCTGCCTCAGCATTGATCAACAGATTATGGCCCTCGTCGGCATTGCCGGCCGAGGGGGACGGATAGAATGGGTATTCGGAAAAGACATCTTCACCGCGTTCGCGGGACAACAATCGTCCGGCGATCAACCGCATACGATAAACCAGTGGAAATTCCGGGCTGGCGCTCAAGATATGGGCGCTAAGGGTGTCCGGGTTCCCCTCGATTTGGATATCTAAATTTGAAACGTTGAACAGGTCGAGAGGCACGCCGTTGGAGGGCACCGCGTCCGCGATCGCCGGATTGGTCTTCAGGGCGGCCGTAAAGCTTTCCAATGCGCTCGTCGTCAGTTTCGACAGGCCGCGAACGACAACGATCTCGTCGCGCGCGAAACCCGAGTTGAGATGACGAGCATGCGAGATCTGCGCGAAGACGACCACGGCGGCGATTCCCAGCCCGATCGACACCGCGAATTGCAGGACGACCAGTCCGGCGCGCAACAGGCCGGAGCCGGACTGCCTGGCTGCATTGGTTCTCAGCACCGCCGCCGGCCTGAAATTCGAGAGAACGAGGGCCGGATACAGACCGCCGAGCAGTCCGGTGGCCGCTGCGATGCCGACGATGGCCAACACCAGCCGCCAGTCGGCGCCATAGTGAAGGGTCAGCGACTTGTTCAAAAAACGGTCGAAGACCAGGAGCAACGGTTCGACCAGCGCCAGCGCCAGGATCAACGCCACGAGCGACATCAACAGCGCCTCGCCCAGAAATTGGACGATCAACTGATCGCGTCTGGCGCCCATCACCTTGCGCAGCGAGATTTCGCGCGCCCGCAGGGTCGCCCGGACCGTCGCCAAATTCGTGAAATTGACGCAGGCGACCAGGAGGATCAGCGCAGCGATGACGAGAAATCCGTATACCGTCGTGAAGCTGCCCGGTGGCTTCATGCTGCCATAGTAGTTGTCGCTGGTCAGATGGACATCCCAAAATCGCGTGAGGCGGTATTGTTCGATTTGACTGACGGGCGGCGACTGCGCTTGGGTGCTGTTATCGAGGATGGGTTTGAACTTGGCGAGGACCGCGGCGGGATCGGCGCCGGGCGCCAGCGCGAGATAGTCGTAGCTGCCATTCGTACTGGTCCACGCTTGATCCCGAAACGATCGCGGCAACCCGTCGGCCCTCGACTCGTTGGTCATGACGAAATCGGCGGCGAGGTGCGTGTTGGCTGGCAAATCGCGCATGACGCCCGTGACAGTGATTGGATAAATCGTTGTCTTGCAGGCAGTGTCGCTGCGATCGCACATGATCCCCTCTCCGGTTACCGTGACGACCTTCCCCAATGGACTGGCGTCGCCAAAGTACTTGCGGGCCGCGCTCTCAGAGAGAACGATCGACTCGGGTTGCGCGAACACGGTGGCCGGATCGCCCTCGACCAAGGGCAGCCGGATGACCTGGAAGAAACCCGGGTCGACGACAGCAACGATTTCGGAAAACTGGCGTTCACCAAATGTCACGGTCATCGTCTCGGGAACCAGGTGGGTCGCCGCGGTCACTTCTGGAATATTGTCCTGCATCGCCCGCAGGGCGGGGAAAGGGGCCGAAGTAAGCGGCCAGGGGTCGCGGCCAGGATTCGCAAAGGTCAACTCGAGGCGATAGAGGTTGGCGCTGCCCGGAATCCATTTGTCGTAGGAAAGCTCTTCTCGCGCGAACAGCACGATGACGATCGCGCAGGTCAATCCAACCGTGAGACCGCCGACATTGATCAGTGCGGTGAGCTTATGGCCGAGAAAATTGCGGAGCGCGCTGAGGAGATAGTTGCGAAACATGATCCCTCACAACACCTGACGGATACTTTCGGTGACGATCGCGCCGTCCAGCAGATTGACGATGCGATGAGCGTATTCGGCGTGGGAATGTGAGTGCGTCACCATCACAATGGTGGTCCCCTCGCTGTTCAACTGACCGAGGAGCTGCATGACTTCTTCGCCATTGGCGGAGTCCAGGTTGCCGGTCGGTTCGTCGGCGAGGATGAGCTTCGGCCGCTTGAGCACGGCGCGCGCGATCGCAACGCGCTGTTGCTGGCCGCCGGATAGCTGAGACGGCATGTGGCGCGCGCGATGCCCGATCTTCACGCGCTCGAGGACTTCCTTCACCCGGATCTTGCGTTCGCCGGCAGCAACATTCTCGTGGTAGAGCAGCGCCAATTCGACGTTGTCCGACACGTTCAATTCGTCGATGAGATTGAAACTTTGAAATATGAAACCGAGCGCGTCCTTGCGCAGGGTCGAGAGCCGCGTCTCGGTATAGCCGGCAATATTGGTGCCGTCGAACCAATATTCACCGGCCGACGGTGTATCGAGCATGCCGACGACATTCAAGAGGGTCGATTTGCCGCATCCGGACGGACCCATGATGGCAACGAACTCCCCTGCTTTGACGTCGAGACTGATGCCGCGCAGCGCGGTCGTTTCGACTTCCGCTGCTCGGTAGAGCTTGGAGATGCCGTTGAATTTGATCATGCTCTCTGTCCTATTCAATGAGTTTCGGATTGTCGTTCGATGACGAGCCGGTCCATTTTTTGATACGCCTCGTATCCGGAAACGACGACTTGGTCGCCGGCCTGCAGTCCGTCGATCACCTCGACGAACTGCGGATTGCGGCGGCCAAGACGGATGGGCCGCTTGATCGCGGACAGTCCATCCGGCAGGAGGACAAACGCCCAGTTGCCGCCGGTGTCCTGATAGAACGGGCCGTTCGCGATCATCAACGTCGAGGATGCACCGCCCATCTCCATTTTCAAGTCGATGGCTTGGCCGACATGGATGCCGGACGGCGGGAGGGGGTCAAAATAAAGATCGACCTTGAACGTGCCGTTGGCGACCTGGGGATAGACCTTGGCGATCTTGGCTTTGTAGTCGCGGCCATTCACCGTAAACAGCGCTTCCTGTCCAATTGCGATTCGGCCCAAGTGAAACTCATCAACCTGAGCGGTGAGCTTGAAGCGATCCGCCGAGTTGACCTGGCCGAGCACTGCTCCTTGCGGTTTCGATTGGCCCACTTGGGCGTCCAAGGCGCTCAACTGTCCGTCCATCGGAGCTCGTATGGTCAGGGCATTGACTCCTGCATTGGAGATGTCGCCGGCCGACGGACCACCCGCGTGGACCGGCGATCCCGTCAACTGGGTGGTTCTGACCCTCTGTTCGGCGTCGCGTGACTCCATGGTCGCAGCTCTGAGCTTCGTGTAGTAAGCGTCTTCCTCCTGTTCCTGTTTGTAGGTGCTCGGCGCGATAGCGTTGCCATCGAGGAGGATTTTGTCGCGTGCCAAATCGCCCCGCAGCTTGCTGATGTGATGTTCGATGTCGAGGAGGTCACGCTGGTATTGGAATCGCGTTTGCTCGAACACCAGCTGCTGCGCGGCGACCTGCAGCTGCAGCGCGGGATTGGACAGGATGATCAGAGCTTGGCCGGACTTTACCGTCGCGCCGTCTTCCACCAATACTTGCCTAACCGTACCGCCTTGGTCGGTGGTGAGATACGCCGTCAGATAGGGTGCCACCGCTGCGCGCACTGGAATGAAATCTTCAAAGATGCCCTCCTCCGCGGTCGCAAGGGTGAGCCGATCGAGCGGCACCCGGTACACCTTGCCACCGCGGCTGAGCAAACCTCCGGCGCCGGCGACCACCAGCAGCATGACGACGCCGACAGGGATGACGAGACGGCGCCAGGCAGGCGGCGCAGCGATGGGCCTGTCCATCCCGCTGCCCTTGGGCTCGCCGGCACCCGCCTGAAGTCGTCGTTGCGTGTCGCCTTCCATGCAATGGCCTACGCAAGCGTCGTGCCAAGTCAATATCCTACAGAATCAATAGGTTGAGAAGTCCGCTTTCCAAGAAGTGTCCGCAGGCGTACATATGTCCGCACACTTGCCCGAAAACGGACACATGCCTGCTCTGAACATCCCCGCTGATACGCGCGTGCTCGTCGTCGATGACGACGAGGACATTTTGCGTGCGGCGACTCTCGTGCTCCGCCGCCATTTTGCCAGCGTCCAGACCCTCAACGATCCGTGCCGCCTCGCTGAACGGGTACGTGGCAATACATTTGATGTGTTGCTGCTCGACATGAATTTCACGCCGGGCGTCGGCGACGGCACCGAAGGATTGCAACGGCTGGCTGAAGTCCTGACGCTTGATCCACTCGCCGTCGTGGTCCTGGTGACTGCTCACAGTGACGTCGAACTCGCCGTGGATGCCATGAAAAAGGGCGCTGCCGATTTTGTGACCAAACCCTGGGAAAACGAACGCCTCGTCGCGACGTTGACCTCAGCGGTCAATCTGCGGCGCGCGCGCCTGGAGGCCGCCGAACTGCGCCATCGAAATCGCGGGCTGGCCGCCGCCACGCATGCGGGTTCCGCCATGATCGGGACTTCGCTGTCGATGCTCACGGTATTCGGCGCGATACGCCGCACCGCCCCCACCGACGCCAATGTCCTGATTCTCGGCGAGAATGGCACTGGCAAGGAGTTGGTGGCGCGAGAAATCCATCGGCTCTCGCGCCGTGCCAATGAAGTCTTCCTGCGAGCCGACGTGGGGGCGCTTTCACCCCAACTATTTGAGAGCGAACTGTTCGGCCACCGACGCGGCGCTTTTACGGACGCCAAACAAGACCGCGTCGGTTTGTTTCGTACCGCTGCCGGCGGGACGCTATTCTTGGACGAGATCGGCAACGTCCCGCTTCACTTGCAGAGCAAACTCCTGACCGCCCTGGAACGGCGCGAAGTGGTGCCGGTGGGCGCGGACAGCGCGCAATCTGTCGATGTTCGACTGGTGTGCGCCACCAATCTTGAGCCGCAGAAGCTCGCCGACCCAAACCATTTCCGGCAGGATCTGCTGTTTCGGATCAATACGGTCGAGATTCTGTTGCCGCCGTTGCGCGAACGGCGCGAAGACATCCCACTGCTGCTGGAACATTTCGTGGGCGTCTATTGCCGGAAATATAATTTCCCACCCAAACGACTGGGCCACGCCGTCTTGGACCGCCTGATCGACTATCCATGGCCCGGCAATGTCCGTGCCCTACGTCACGCCGTAGAGCGAGCAGTCATTCTCAGCGAAAACGACATCCTGAACGATGCTGACTTCCCGCCGGCGGCGACCGCCGGGAACTCGCCCAGCGACGTCCCTGAGGAAGCATCTCGTCTTGATGCCGTGGAGAAAGCCGCGATTGTCCGAGCATTGGAGCGGCACGCGAACAACGTCAGCCGCGCGGCCGCCACGCTCGGATTGACCCGAACCTCTCTCTATCGCCGGATGGAGAAATATGGCCTCTGACCGTTTTCGCACCGGTATCGCCGTACGCATCGTTTTCCTGATCCCGGCGATTGTCCTGGTCGCGGGGATGATCGAGCATACCCGCTGGTATTTCACCATCGTGGTCTTGGCGGCAATTTGCATAGCCCAGGTGCTTGAGCTCATACACTTTGTCACCCGAACGAGCCGCGAACTGGCGAGATTCATCGAGGCCATCTCATTCGACGACCTGTCGCAAACCTTTTCCGGCTTGCACGATGACAGCACCTTTCGGGACCTCGGCGCTGCAATGGCAAAGGTTCAGGAACGCCTTCGTCTGGGCAGAAGCGAGCGCGAGGAACATTCACGGTACCTCCAGACACTGATCGCACATGTTCCGGTCGGCCTGGTGTCGGTGGACGAAAGCGGCAAGATGCAATTGCTCAACATGGCGGCGCGAAGACTGTTCGAGAGCGCTCTCACGGAAGTGTCTCAGTTGTCGCGATTCGGCCAGGCCTTTGCGGTGGGAATTGAAACCCTTGTACCCGGAACTACGGCGATCCTGCGCATGGAGCGCTCGGCCGGGACGCTCCAGCTCAAAGCTGCGGCAGCCGATCTTAAGATCGCGGGGATGCGGCAGCGACTTATCTCCCTGCAAAATATCGAGAGCGAAATGAGCGCGCAGGAGATGACCGCATGGCAAACCGTCATCCGTGTCATGGCGCATGAAGTCATGAATTCGCTGACACCCGTGGCGTCATTGGCCGCGACCGCACGGGATGAGGTGGGCCATGTGCTGAGGGGCTTGCCGGTCGATGACCCCAATGCCCCGGCCTTGGCCGAGGCCAGTGAAGCGCTGGAGATCGTGACTCGCCGCAGCCAGGGGCTGCTGAGCTTTGTTCACAGCCACCGGCGATTGACCAAGCGATTGGTGACCAACGTTGAGGTGATACCGCTGCAGCGGGTGTTCGCCAGACTCCAACGCCTGCTGGCGAGCGACCTTGCAACACGCAACATCCAATTGACGGCAACCGTGGAACCCCAGACATTGGAAGTCACGGCGGACGCGGACCTGCTTGATCAAGCCCTCATCAACCTGGTTCGCAATGCGATCGAGGCTCTGCAGAGCATTCCGGCCGGTCGAATTGCCCTGTCGGCGCAGCGTCAGTCGGACGGACGTGTGGCCATCGTGGTGGCCGATAATGGTCCCGGCATCGCCCCAGAGCAGCGCGAGAGAGTGTTCGTCCCCTTCTTCACGACCAAGCGAGGCGGCAGCGGTGTGGGGCTAACGCTGGTTCGCCAGGTTGCCACCGTTCATGGCGCCTCTGTCGGTTTGGAGGAGACATCGGGTGGAGGCGCGACCGTGGTGATGCGGTTCTGATGCCAATTCAACCGGCATAACCCCAGGCGTTGACCAGCCGGACCATCATGTCGCGCCATGTCGGCGAGAAATTGAGAACGGCCGTGATGATCTCGCCTGTCCAAAGAAGGGCCGCGCCGAACAGCACCGCGGGATGAATGCGTCCCCGGCGCCACAGATCCCAAACCGCCATCGCGACCAGAATGAGAAAGATGCCCCAGAAGTATTGCAGCCACCAACCAAATAGACCTGGAAGCTGCGTCTTGATTCCGATGAGCCAGATGCGCGCAAACCCGGCGTCAGAAATGGCAACCGCGGAGAGGATCATCAGCCGCTTGTGCGCGGCAGGATTCCTGCGAAAAATGACGCCGGCGGTCATGAAGACGGAGAAGGCAATCATCTCCTCAAATTCGAGTGCGAGAAACTGCGGCGCGTAGTCCGGGTGAGCAACCTGCCGCGCCTGGTCCACCAGGGCGGCGGCCAGGCCCAATGGCACCATCACAACCGATACGGCAACTGTCAACCAACCAAGTTGTTTGTGCCTGCGCAAGTTCCCCATCTCGACCCAGAGGATCTGAAAAGAGACGAGTCCGAGCCAGAGAACATAGACCGCAGCATGAACGTGCAAGATGAAGGGCGGCGGCGGCGCCTCGCCCGCATAGCGGGCGAAATCCATGCCGAACCCCGCGAGTATGGCCGCCCACACCACTCCGATCCAGACTGCGTAGATCTTTCGGTCGCTTGCCGGTGACCATGCGGTAGCCGCAATTTGCTGCACTCTGCACCCCGTCTTTATTATTAGAATATTGCGGACACCGTATTCATGCCCCGCGGTATTGTAGCAGCAAGCGCTTGAATCACGTCCAAGCCCTAAGGCAGTGCGGGGGAAGCCCATCTTATTTCTGCAAAATCGACTGTTCCGCCTCTTTGAGTTCAGCTCGTCCAGGCTTGTCGGAGTGCGCGCAGACCAGCAATAACTCGCGAAAATACCATTGACTCGCATCGCGACTCCCGCTGAGCTGCGCTGCACGCGCCGCTCCGTATAGTGAATTGAAGCGCCGCGGCTCCTTTTTGAGCGTGGCTTCAAATTCCTCCAGCGCCTTAGTAGGCTCATTCATTACCAGCAGCATCTCTCCCATCAGCTCCCGCGCCGGTGATAGTGGCCCCGGTGTTATTACACTTTTCTCCGTCCGATCTTCCATTTCCACTGCCGACTTCATCTGCCGCAGCGCCTCCTCCTTGGCGCCCGCTGCCAGCGCGGACCATGCCGCGACGGCAAGCGCCTGGATTTCTACCTGCCGCGCCCAGTACGTCTCGTTGGCCCTCGAGAGGCGCTCCTGAATCATCTTCAGCGCTGTGGATGCCTCGTTGGCGGCCGCCACGTGACCGAGTCGCGCGGCACCCAGTCCTCGGGCAAACCACGTTATCGCATCGGTAAACGGAAACGAGGTCTCCTGCAGTGCAAGTTGTTCCGCCCGCTGCCAGTCCCGTCGCTCCAATGCGTATCGCGCAGGGATCGCCGCGAGCGCAAAATATCCAGCCGCGGGGGGCCCCGCGCCGATCAGCACCGCCTTCGGATCGAAACGTGATGCCATTTCCGGCAGAGATTTTACTATTCGCCCGGCCGCCTCATCCTGCCCCGTTTGCAAGTAAGCATAGGTCTCGTAGTCGCTGGCATGTAACTCTTCTGCCGTCTGACCCTGGCGCCGAGCCGCCGCCGCAGCGGCCACATTGCTGTCAATGGATGCTTGCCAATCTCCCAAGCGGGTAAACGTATGCGATGGCATGTGCAGCGCATGCGGTGCGTCGGGAGCAATCTCCGAATATCGCCGCGCCGCGATTAGCGCTCGCCCCGCCAGCGCCGGTACGTCGTACGCATGGATAATATAGTGGGCCAGCCCGGGATGCGTCGGCTCCTCCTCTGACAATTTTTCGAGAATGGCTCCCGCCTTGAGCTGGTCGGTGTAGGTCTTGTCCCCGGGATCCGCGGTGACGGCGAGCGCCAACGCATAGAAAATCTGCGCTTCGTGATCTTGCGGATATTTTGCCGCCACGTCTGCCATGGCGTTGCGATAGGCGCGCAAGCGCGCTTGCTGCGGCGTACTCTTGAAGTTCCTGTACAGCTCGCCTACGGCCGCGACATAGTCGCGTTCGCGCTGGGTTTTTGCATCCAACTTTTCGCCGCGTTCAGTACTCTCGCTCCCAAGTTGCAATAGGCCTTTGTCGATGATTCCGGGCGCGAAAGGATTTCCCCAATCGCTCAGTGCGATTCCCCAATACGAGATTGCGCATGTCGCGTCCTTTCCCAGCGCCGCCTTGAAGTCCTCTATGGCGCGGCTGAACTGGAAGGAATGCAGCAGCGCGACTGCGAGGTTAATATCATTCTGTGCCGCACCGTTGCACGACGTGGCGAAGTGAACTGCTCCGAGTTTCTCACCCGCCCCATGCTGGTGCTCCTGCGCCAAGGTGGGCGAGGCCACCAGAACCACCAGCAGGATCGCTGCGATGAGTCTTATTCCGCTCAATTCGCTTGTTCTCATTGGGATGCACGATAACCGGGCTGGCCGGTTGCCGCCAGCCGTCCGATAGTAGAACAGCTGCGTGATTCCAGATAGGCTCTACCGATGCAGCTGATTCGCCACCGTCCCGCGGCGCCGCTCGACGCCTATATCGAGTGGCTTTGGTGGTCCCGTCGAGACCAAGCAGAGACTTCTGGCGAACACATGCTGCCGTCCGGTGGTGCGCAGCTCATTCTTGCTTTGCATGAAGCGCCGATCATATGTCGACCCAATGCGGCATCGCCGCGTTCGACGGTCTGGTCGCGCGGCATCGTGCATGGACCGCAATGGAGTTACTACCAATCCGGCGTAAAGCCACCCGGTGTTGTGGTCGGTGTGGCGTTCCGGCCGGGCGTTGCCGGCGCAATTCTGGGGGTTCCGATCACTGAGCTGACCGATCGCCACATCCCGATTGACGCATTGTGGGGTGCCCGCGGCATCGGTTTGCGTGAACAATTGTTGGCGGCCGGAAGCCCGACCGACCTCTTTCGCGTCCTAGAGAGAGAGCTGACCGCACGCCTCGAGCGCCCGCTGCTGATCCATCCGGCCATTGCGCAAGCCCTCGCGGTGCACTCGAACGGGTGGACACACTCGCGCGTTGCGGATATTCAACGGGATGTTGGCTATAGCCCAAAACACTTTATTGCACTGTTCCGCGCGGCGGTTGGCCTCACACCCAAGCACTACTATCGGGTGAAACGCTTCAACGCCGTTCTGCGGCGGATCGCTGCGAATACCGATGAGAATCTCGCTGATCTGGCCGCATCGACTGGCTATTCGGACCAATCGCACCTGACGCGGGAATTCCGTGAGTTCGCCGGCATCACCCCGACTCAATACCGACCCAGAGACCCCGGCAGCATCCTGCATCACCGCTCCGACGACCTGATTCCCGGGCGGTCAAGACCAGGTAAGAATTCTTCAAGACCTTCATGAATTAAACGTGGAGCATTGGCCGGGCAATGAAAAGGGTCCGTGGCGACTTGCGGCGGACTTACATAAGGAGGCTAGCATGGCGACAATTCAAGAGGTCTACCCCTACCTGCGGGTCCACAGCACCGCTGACGCAATCGATTTTTATGGGCGCGCCTTTGGCGCCACCGAGCTATTTCGCTTGACTGAACCGAATGGCCGGATCGGTCATGCAGAGATCAAAGTCGGGGCGGCAACGCTCATGCTGTCGGACGAATACCCCGAACACGGCATTCGCGGACCTCAATCATTGGGCGGCACCACATTCTCGATTCATCTGCACGTTGACGACGTCGACGATGCCTTCGAGCAGGCGGTCAGAGCCGGCGCCACTGTCATTCGCCCGCTCCAGAATCAATTCTATGGCGAACGCTCGGGCACGGTCCGCGATCCTTTCGGCCATGAATGGCTTCTGGGCGGCCATATTGAAACCGTGACAACAGAGGAAATGCAGCGCCGATATACGGCAATGTTCAAATAGCGCGACCGTCTCGAGCTCCTCCACTATGAGTGTCGATTCAGCAAGCCAGGACCCGGAGCTGTTGCGCCGCCTACTACGCGCGAAGGACCGAATGGACGCCGCGTCCCACGAGGACTGGCCGGTGCACCGGCTGGCACGAGTAAGCCGAGTCTCTGAAGCCCATTTCGCGCGATCGTTCAAGGAGGCCTTCGGCGTACCGCCGCATCGCTACCTGCTCACGCGGCGCATCGAGCGGGCTACGGCGCTGCTCCGCGACACCGATCGGCCCATCACCGAGATTGCCTTCGACACAGGTTGGAAGAGTCTGGGAACGTTCGGACGTACCTTTCGCGACATCACCGGCGAGAGCCCGAGCTCGATCCGGGCGCGGACCGCGGCGCATGAGCTCGGCCGCGTACCCGCCTGCTTTGTCAGCGCCGCGCACCGGCCCAACCTCACAATCGCAGTTTCGGAGAAGCGGCGCAGGGAGGCGGCCGATATAAATGGGCCTGAACAAAAGGAGGTTCCATGAGCCAAGGTGTCCAAGAGGTAGGTCTATACGTGCGAGATCAGGACGAGGCGCTCGCATTTTACGTTGGGAAGCTCGGATTCCGCGTCCACACGGATGTTCGGAACGGCGACTATCGCTGGCTCACGGTGCAGCACCCGGACCAGCCCTCGCTGCAACTCGGCCTCTTCAAGCCGGGTCCGCCGGTGCACGACGAGGCGACTGCGCAAACGCTGCGCGCGATTGTGGCCAAAGGCGCGATGCCGCCGCTGGTGTTGGGCGTGGACGACTGCCGCGCCGCCTACGAGCGCCTGCGTGCCATCGGCGTCGAATTCACGCAGGAGCCTATGAACCGCTACGGCAACGTGGACGCCGGCTTCCGCGACCCATCGGGGAATGGGTGGAAGATGATCGAGGCGCGCCGCTGAGGTGTGCATACCGCGTTGCGACCTCCTGGACCGGCCACGCATTGCCGTCGGGATCATTGAAGGCGAAGAACGATCCGTAGCTTGTGCGCTTGAGGTCGGGACCTGGTCAGGGGCCAAGGATGAGAGAGCTGACTCGTATCAGCCAGCCGGTGACTTGCCGGTGAAGACCGCCAATTGGGCGTCGAAGGCACGCTTGTAGGCGGGCCGCGCTTCGCCGCGGGCGACATAGGCGGAGAGGTTCGAGTATTTGTCCAGCATACCCGATGCTTTCAACCTGAGCAGCACCGACACCATCATCAGGTCGCCCGCGCTGAACGCACCATCGAGCCAATCGGCAGCGCCAAGGCGACTGGAAAGTTCGCTCAGCCGGCCATGGATGCGATCCTCGACCATAGGCAAGCGCTGCGCGAACCAGGGCTTGTCGCCCTCCAGGAACTTGGTAGTTTGGAGATCAAGGATCGGTGCCTCAACTGTATTGAGCGCGGCAAACATCCACGTGATCGCGCGCGCCCTGGCATTCGCATCGGCTGGTAGCAGGCCTGCATGGCGCTCTGCGATATGAAACACGATCGCCCCCGACTCGAACAGAGCAAGATCGCCTTCTTCATAGGTCGGAATCTGCCCGAAGGGATGAAGCGCTCGATGCGCAGGTTCCTTCATCGCAGCGAACGAAACAAGACGAACCTCGTAAGGTTGGTCCACCTCTGCAAGCGCCCAGCGAACGCGCATGTCACGCGCCAGCCCCCTGCCGCGATCGGGCGACCGTTCGAAGGCGGTAATGGTGGGCTTCATTGGAAGTATCCGGGTGACTCTATGACGCCACCCCTGCAAACCATGACGTCCACGATTATCCTCCGCATGGGTCACTCTCCTTGCCCTGTATGAACTTACGACGAACGGACCGCTCCCCAATCGACATGTTCTGACTTTCACGTCTTGGCGAGCGGTGCGGCTTGCGCCCCTGTGCCCTTGACCTGATCAAGAAGGGCCCGGTGAAGTGGTGAGCTCCCAAGACCGTCGATAGGTTTTGCAGTGTGGCGAAGCGCCGAACCCCTGTCGGGCTTTCAGGGCCCCAGATCATCGAACTCAGCCGGCACTTCCTCACCGCTCAGTCCGGTGAACGGCTTTAGCTTGGATTCGAAATGCTCGCGCGCGCCAGGCTCCGAAAGAGCGGCGTCAAGTGCGCAATTGAGTTCGTACGCATTCACGTCATAGCCCGCGTCGCGCATCGCGGCGCTCACCGCCTCGACGTGCGCACCACCGGCCTGATACACGCCTGGCGCAAAATCCGGGTCGATGTCCAGATTCTCGGGCTCTTCGTAAGATTGACGGCACCCCACTACACTCGTCGCGTGATAGTTGCGGCACGACTGAGGGCGGACCTCGTAAACGGTACATCGCCCTTCATTTAGAAGCGGGCACTTTACATTGCGCGTGACCCGCTCGCTCTCTTCCAGCTCCCTGAGCATCGCGCTGTTCGCGCGCACCTCCGCATAGACGCGGGCCTTCTCTTCAGGCGTGAACGACTGTTCGACGAAATCGAGGATTCTGAAGACTTCGGCGGCGCGAACATCCACTGTGAAGTAGCAACACCACGTGCAACCGGCCCGACAAGCCAGCGTACCGACATCCGGGGCCGCAGCGATTCGAGCGTCATGGCGCCGCTGAGAGTTCTGGAGCGCGCGAAGCACTCCCATGTCTTGGATCTCATCACGCGCCAGCGCGTGTTCCTGCTCGAGTATGTCGCGAATAAAGGGAATATCGAGGGTAAACTCCATGCCCCAATCTTAAACCCAATCCTGCACCGCGGCCCAGCGGGATATACTTCGGACATGACCGAGATGCGCATACTGTCAATCATTCCGCCGATGACGCAGCTCAACACGCCGTATCCGTCTACGGCGTATCTCACGGGGTTCCTGCGCTCGCGCGGCTTCAACGCAGAACAGGCAGATCTCTCCATCGCTCTGGCGCTCAAGTTGCTGTCGGTGCAGGGCGTGCAGGCGATTCATGCCCAGGTGAGCGCGCTACCCCGCAAACAACTCACGGCAGCCTCAGGCTTTTTCGCTGAGCATGTCGAGTCCTACCTCACTACAATCGCCCCGGCCATTCGATTTCTGCAAGGTCGTGATCCCAGCCTGGCTCATCGTATCGCTTCAAGGCAGTACCTGCCCGAAGGCCCGCGCTTTGCGTCTCTCAATCAGCACATTGACGGCCGGCAACAAGAAGGTGACGCGCTTGACTGGGCCTTTGGTGCGCTGGGACTGCAGGATCGCGCCAAACACATTGCCACCCTTTATCTCAATGACCTCGCGGACGTCATCCGCGATGCCATCGACCCGCGCTTCGAGTTCGTACGCTATGCGGAATCGCTGGCGGCGAGCCAACCGACATTCGATCAGCTGCAAACGGCGCTCATTGCGCCGCACAATCTGGTAGATGCATCCCTGCACTCACTGACGCTCGAAGCGTTGGCGCAATATCAGCCCACCCTGCTGCTCATCACCGCGCCTTTTCCCGGCAACGTCTATGGTGCCTTTCGCATCGCGCAGACCAGTAAGCAAATCTACCCCGCCACCGTCACGGTATTGGGCGGCGGTTATTGCAATACCGAGCTGCGCGCGATGAACGAACCGCGTGTTTTCGACTACTTCGATTTCATAACGCTCGATGCCGGCGAACGTCCGCTGATTGCACTCATCGAACACCTACAGAACAAGCGACCGCTCGAGCAGTTGGTGCGCACCTATACGCGCAAGCATCACTACGTCGACTTTAGGGAGCCCGATATCGCGTTCTCCGAGAGCGGCGCGCCTACCTACTCGGGCTTGCCGCTGCAGGACTATCTGTCGCTGCTGGACATGCTCAACCCCATGCACCGCCTTTGGTCGGACGGCCGCTGGAACAAGCTGACGGTCGCACACGGCTGCTATTGGAAGAAATGTAGCTTCTGCGATGTAAACCTCGATTACATTTCGCGCTACGACGTCGCGACTACCGATGTGCTGATAGGTCGAGTCGAATCGCTAATTTGCGAGACCGGACAGACTGGATTTCACTTCGTGGACGAAGCCGCGCCGCCCAAGGCACTCAAATCGCTTGCTCACGCACTGCTGAAACGGAAACTGGATATCTCGTGGTGGGGCAACATTCGTTTCGAGAGGTCATTCGATGCCGGACTTTGCCGGCTACTGGCCGAAAGCGGCTGCATTGCCGTCACCGGTGGATTGGAAGTGGCATCGGATCGCCTGCTCAAACTCATGAAGAAAGGCGTATCGATCGAGCAGGTGGCCCGGGTCACACGTGCCTTTTCTGACGCGGGGATCCTCGTGCACGCCTATCTGATGTACGGCTTCCCCACTCAAACCTCGCAAGACACCGTCGACTCCCTGGAATACGTGCGCCAGTTGTTCGCGGCCGGTTGCATACAGTCGGCTTTTTTCCACCGCTTCACTTGCACAGTACATTCGCCGGTCGGCAAGCATCCGGAACAGTACGGCGTAACCTTAGCGGCGCCGCTCCGGAGCACATTCGCCAACAACGATATCAATTTCACGGACCTTACCGGCGTAGACCACGATGTGTTCGGCGCGGCGCTCAAGAAGGCTCTGTACAACTACATGCTTGGCATCGGACTTGATCTCGACGTGCACGAATGGTTCGAGCAACGCGCGCCTGTTCGCGGCATCGGCAAAAAGGTTCGCCGCCGCAGGGCCGACGCCGTGCCCCGCACAATCGTGCCGCGCAATCTGATCGAGCGGGCGTTGGCCTGAACGCTCCCGCGTGCTCATCGCCTTCAACAAGCCATTTGGTGTCGCCTGTAAATTCAGCCCGGAGCCGGGCCGCAAGACCCTGGCGGATTTCATTGACGCGAGAGACGTTTATCCCGCCGGCCGCCTCGATACCGACAGCGAGGGACTGCTGCTGCTCACCGACGACGGCGTCTTGCAAGCGCGTATCACCGAGCCGAAGCGCCATATAGCAAAGGTGTATTGGGCACAGGTGGAAGGTGCGCCCTCATTGGCGGCGCTCGACCAGCTGCGTAAAGGGGTGAGTCTAGGCGACTTCACGACGCGGCCGGCGAACGCGAATCTCATCGAGGAACCGCAAGAACTGTGGCCGCGAGATCCGCCGATCCGCTATCGCGCGAAAATTCCGACGGCGTGGCTCGAGCTTGCGATACGTGAAGGAAAGAACCGCCAGGTGCGGCGCATGACCGCGAAGGTGGGATATCCGACGCTCCGGCTGATACGCGCCGCCGTCGGCAAAGTAAGCGTACAAGGACTGGCGCCGGGTACGTGGCGCGAAATTGGCTCGGACGCCCCGTGGAGCGACTAACGTCGCACGCTCGAACAGCCACGATTGGCCGACCGCGTCTAAATACCAATGTCCACTCATCCTCAGCGACTTAGCTGGAGCGCAGCGTCCGCCACGATCATTCCGAAAAAACCCATCGCCGGTATCAGATGCGAGAAGCGCTCACGCCCTCTCAGAAGCGTCGCAATCGCGGCCAGAATCAACAGCGACAGTCCAATGAGTGCGACGCGACGCGTGGGTGGAAACAGCAGAGCCGCCGCGCCCGCGAGTTCCAGACCCGCGGTCAACAGGCGCCATCCCTTGGGGTAGCCCCAGCGTTGGAAGTCTGATTCCGCATTGCCGACATTGAAGAAGTTGGCGATTCCCGCGCCTGCGAACGCCAACGCCGTGATGCCGTTCAGAACTTCGGTAAGGCTCATCGCGTCGCTCCGTGTTGCATCAATCGCATGACGTTTCTCCAATACTATGAGACGATACGAAATCGTATCGCATCCGTACCAATCATGCAATACGAATTAGTATCGTATGAAAAGCACTGATTCCCGAAAATGGCGTCCGGATGACCCGCGCAGACTCCGCATGGCTGAAAAGCGCGCCGAAATTCTGCGGGCTGCGCGTCCCATTCTGCTCAGGGATGGCTTGGGTGGAACCACGCTTGACCGGGTCGCGGCCGAAGGGAGGATCTCTAAAATGACCCTCTATCGGCACTTTCCCAGCAAGGAAGCTCTGTTCGAGGGGCTGGTCACGGCCATGTGTGAATACATGCGCGAGGGCCTTGAGAACGCGCCATCGGCAAACGCTGATAAACCCGCGGCGAAACGACTCGCGGATGAGCTACGTGCTTTCACGTCGGCACTGATCGAGCCGGACGCGCTGGCCCTTTATCGCTTGATCGTCGCGGACGGCTGGCGCTTTCCCGACCTTTCGCGCGTCTTCGATCAATCCGGCATGCGCATCATCCGGCGACGGATCGCACAATTGCTCGAATCCGGCGGAGTGCCTGCCGACAAGACGAGGCAAGTTGCGGCCGAGGTCGTGGCATTGGTGTTGGGTGATGCGTACCAGCGAGCGGTTCTTGGCATCGTTGAAGAGGGGGACAGCGAGGCGTTTGCACAGCATATCGCAGCTGCTGTGGCGTACGCAGAAACCTGGCGTGCCTAGTTCTGCGTTCACCTGCTCACCGTGGAAGATTCCCGCTGGTTGTGCCCGCCGCACTACCTATGGTGATTGGCGCCTGTGCACCCCTTCCATGATCTCGACGCTACGGGTCATGTAAGTAATCGGCGGACAAGGCACAATCGACTAGTTGCACCCCTATTTCGCGTTTACGCTCTGGCTTCGGCCAGCGTCATGAGTTACGTCGGTGGCAGACATATTTCTTTCCTATGCGAGTAAGGACCGCGTCCGGGCGATGAATATCGCGGGCGCGCTCGAGCGCTCGGGCTTATCGGTGTGGTCAGATGGCGAACTACATGGCGGCGCGGAATTCGCGATTGAGATCGAAGGCGAGCTTGCCAGCGCGCTGTCCGTAGTTGTCATCTGGTCTTCCGCAGCCGTGGCGTCGGAATGGGTGCGCGACGAGGCGACGCAAGGCCGCGACACCAATCGACTCGTTCCAGTGTTGATTGAGCCCATCCTGCCGCCAATCGGTTTCCGCCAACGACAGGCGCTCGACTTGAGTGCTTGGAATAATGAGGTGACCGACCCTGCGTTCCTTAAGCTTCTTGGTTCGGTGAGACGAGTCATCCAGTGGACACAAGGAAGCCGCGACGTCTCGAGCAACACGCCCAGCTTGCCCACGTTCACCGAACCGCTACTGGCAGTGCTGCCTTTCGAAGACAAGTCCGGCGATGAGGCTGTGCGCCTCCTATCCGACGGTGTCTCCGAGGAGATTCTGCATGCCCTCTCACGCGCGCGCGGATTTCGTGTCGTCAGCCGTTCATCGGCCTTTCAATTTCGAGACACGCGCAAAAGCGATGCGGCCGATCTTCTCAACGCAACACATATCCTCGACGGGACAGTGCGCAAAAATCAAAACTCCTTGCGCGTCACTGCTCAGCTCAGTGAAGTATCAACTGGGGCAACGCTGTGGCAGGCGCGCTACGAGTGCGAAGACTCCGAAATCCTAGCTCTGCAGGACAATGTCACCACCGAAGTTGCCACGGCGTTGGAGTATCTCCTCGCGGACAGGCCGGTGGTCGGGCGAGTCGATCCGATCGCTTACGAGCATTACTTGCGGGGCCGTCAATTCTCGCGCATGCAAACTCCCGAGGCCAACTTACAGGCCATACGTCATCTTGAAGCTGCCACGCGCTCGGCTCCCGGTCACGCGCGCGGATGGTCGGCGCTCGCTGCGACACGCGCGGATCGATTGAGCTTTGTCGAGGTCGGTAAGCACGCGGAAATCGCCGAGGCCGTAGCCGTAGCCGTAGCCGTAGAAGCAACACGCGCCCTGTTCATCGATCGCAATGTCGGCGAGGCCTACGCAGCCCAGGCCATCACGCAACCGGACATCGGTCACTGGCTTGAAAAGCAGGCTCTCCTCGATGCTGGACTGGCCGCAGATCCAAACGATGTCCTGCTGCTTTCGCGACGCGCGCTGTTCCTGGTCTCGACCGGATTCATCAAAGCCGCAGTCTTGGACCATGGGCTCGCCTTCCGGATCGACCCCTTGTCACCGCAGGCGCATCTTGGCCAGGGTATCGCCCTGTGGTTGGCAGGTCGCTTGCAGGATGCCGACGCTCTATTCACCCGCGCGCGAACAACATGGCCGGAACATTGGTGGCTCTGGTTCTACCACTATTGGGTGCTGCTCAACTCCGATCACCTCGATCAGGCCGAGCACAAACTTACCGCGAAACGCCCGACTGGAATCGACCAGGCATGGGTTGACCAACAATTGATGGTCGTGCGGGCCTTGAGCGACGCGCAGGGCGATGCAGCCGCACGATGGGTCGATTGGACCAAGACAGCGAAGCAAGAGATTCTTGACCGGTTCGCCCTGCAAATTGGTCCGGTGCTCGCGCGACTCGGACAATACGATGCCGCATTCGCAGCCCTCGATACAATTTTTCGGCCGCCTTGGCGCCCGCAAATTTGGGGTCCGGCGCCGTTCCGAGTACGGCCGGGCGCGGTCACGGCTGCCTTGTTCTCACCCGCCTCCCGCGACCTGCGTACAGATCCAAGATTTGCCGCATTGTGCGGTCGTCTCGGTTTAGCTGACTTTTGGCACAAAAGTCAGCTTTGGCCGGACTGTGTGGTTGATGTAGCAGCACATTATGATTTTCAGTCGGAATGCGCCGTGTCGCGGGACAGCGCGCGACACCTCCCATCCTAGGGAAACTCTGCGCAGGTGAGTACGCGAGTCAAGAATGAGTGCGAGAAGAAGAGATTGGCCATGAGAGATCGCCAAAATCGCAGGCATTCGTGCG
>Ga0193726_1000339_pt1 | contig 54505 bp, 50 predicted proteins | sample H2c1metaG_FD_144928 | JGI IMG/M metagenome (GOLD analysis project Ga0193726, IMG submission 144928) | Soil microbial communities from a riparian zone of the East river system, Colorado, United States - H2c1 | ecosystem: Environmental > Terrestrial > Soil > Riparian zone | place: USA: East River... | reverse complement strand
CTGTCGGCGCCTGGCCTACAACAATACAGTTGCTCCACTGCGCCTCGCGGAGCCTGTCCCGAGCGAAGTCGAGGGGCTCGGCTCCGGTCGGGATGACGGAAGTGGTGGCTAAAGCGCCCGTTTCCTGCTGCTGATCACGCCGCTCGCGATGCCATGCCACTCGATGGTGCCGGCGAGCCGGGAGTGCTCGATCTTGGGGCAGCGATTCATCACCACTTTCAGCCCGGCCGCCTCGGCGCGCCGGGCGGCGTCCTCGTTGCGCACGCCCAACTGCATCCACACCACCTTGGCGCCATGCCGGATCGCCTCGTCGGTGATCGGGCCGGCCGCTTCGGAGTTGCGGAAAATGTCGACCATGTCGGCCTTCTGCGGCAGCTCGGCCAGCGAGGCGTAGACCTTCTGGCCCATGATTTCCTGGCCGGCGGCGGCGGGATTGACCGGAATGACCTTGTAGCCGCGGTCCAGGAGATATTTCATGGCGAAATAGCTGGGACGATTCCAGTTGGCGGAGGCGCCGACCATGGCGATGGTCTTGCTGTCGCGCAGGATCTTGCGCAGGTAGGCGTCGTCGTAGCGGTCGTGATTCACGGCGGACATAAGGGAATTATACATGGCGCAGCCGTTGTTGTTCGAACCGATTTCCCTGCGCGATGTGACGCTCAAGAACCGCGTCGTGGTGGCGCCGATGCATCAGTATTCGGCAGTCAAGGGTTTCGCCACCGATTGGCACCTGATGAATGCCGGCCGCTACGCCGCCGGCGGGGCAGGGCTGGTGATCATGGAATCGACCAAGGTCGAGCGCCGGGGCTACGGCACGGTGGGCGACCTCGGCATCTGGGACGACGCCTTCGTGCCCGGCCTCAAGCGCTGCGTCGACTTCATCCGCTTGCACAATTCCGTGCCCGGCATCCAGCTCGGCCATTCCGGCCGCAAGGCGCGGCGCTTCCGGCCGTGGGAGGGCGGCGCGCCGCTGAAACCCTCGCCCGAGATCGACGATTGGGAGCAGTGGGAGCTGGTCTCCTCGAGCGGCATCAATGCGCCCACGACGGATCCAACGCCGCGCGCGCTCACACGCGCCGAAATCCCCGAAGTGGTCGAACGCTGGGGCCAGGCGGCGCGGCGCGCCAACGAGGCGGGCTTCGACGTGCTCGATATCCATGCCGCGCACGGCTACCTGATCCACCAGTTCCTCTCGCCGTTCTCCAATGTGCGCAACGACGAGTATGGCGGCAGCGAGCTCAATCGCATGCGCTTCTGCATAGAAGTGGTGGAGAGCGTGCGCGCCCATTGGCCGGCTGAGAAGCCGCTGTTCGTGCGCTTCTCGGTCGAGGACGATTCGGGCTGGGGACCCGACCAGAGCGTGGCGCTGGCCAGGATCCTGAAGCCCAAGGGCGTCGACGTGATCGACTGCAGCTCGGGCGGCATGCGCGGCTCGCCGGTGGTGAGCGCGGGGCCCGTGACCTACGGCTACCAGGTGCCCTACGCCGAGCGCCTGCGGAAGGACGCCGACATCATGAGCATGGCGGTCGGGCTGATCGTCCATGCGGATCAAGCGGAGCAGATCCTGCAGGAAGGCCGCGCAGACCTCATCGCTCTGGCGCGAGAGTTGCTTTATAATCCCAACTGGCCGATGGACGCCGCCCAGAAACTGGGCGTCGACCGGCAATTCGGTTCGGTGCCGCCGCCGCAGGCCTATTGGCTCGCCAAGCGCGCCCAATCGGTGAAGAGCGTGGTGCCGTCGACTTTCATGAAGGGCATGAATGTCGGCTGATATAGCCGGCGGCTAGGCTAGGCCGACGGGTCGACTGATCGCAGGAGGAGTGTTCGATGGATAGCGTCATTGCACAGGATCGCGTCAACATGACCGAGGCGGAGTGGCAGGCGCGCTGCGACCTCGCCGCGCTCTACCGGATTACCGATTTCTACGGCTGGACCGACACGATCAACACCCACATGTCGGTGCGTATTCCAGGCGAGCCGGAATGCTTCCTGATCAACAACTACGGCGATTTGTTCCACGAGATCACCGCTTCCAGCCTGGTCAAGATGGATCTCGACGGCAAGGTGTATGGCGAGGACGGCAGCTTCAATGCGGCGGGCTTCACCATCCACAGCGGCGTCTACAAGGCGCGGCCCGACGCCAACTGCGTGATGCACACGCATACGCGGGCCGGCACCGGCGTATCGGTCCTGAAGAAGGGCCTGCGCCCGATCAGCCAGGACGCGCTCGCCGTTCTCGACGACCTGGTCTACCACGAGTACGGCATGCCGACCTCGCAGGAGGAGTGCGATGCGCTGGGCGTGAGCTGCCAGAACGGCAGCTCGGTCGTGTTGCGCAACCACGGGCTTCTGTCGGTGGGCGCCACCGTTCCCGCCGCGCTGCGTCGGCTCTACATGCTGGAGCGCGCCTGCGAGGTCGAGATCATCGCCCGCAGCCTCGACGAAGCGCCCGCGCCCATCGACGACGACGTCGTTCAGCAATACGCCGCGCGCGCCAAGGCCTACCGCGCCTCGTCTGAATTCGGCGTGTCCGACTGGAAGGCAGCACTTCGCCAGATCGAGGGCAAGGGCAGCGACTGGCGGCAATAGAAGCCGTTCACGAGCTCCTTGTCGCCGTCCCGCGGTGGTGTAACGCGATCCAGAACGCGATCTGGCCGATCACGCCCGCGCTCACCAGGATGATCGCGGCCGTGAGCGCGGGATCGCTGCCAACGCCCACCAGCGCGGTGCAGATCGCGCCCACGCCCATCTGCGAAAAACCGTAGAGGCCGGAAGCCGAGCCGATGACTTCCGGGTTGACGCTGATCGCCTGGGTGAGCGCCGCCGGCGAGGCCACGCCCGCGCCCATGCCGAAGACGAACATCGGGGCGATTGCCAGCAGTACGCTGAGATGCCCCGAGAGCACCGCGCTCAGGAAGGCGAACGACGCCAGCACGCTCAAAAGATTTGCCCAGACGGCCAGGCGGTCGATCGGCAGGCGGGGGATCAGGCGGGTGGCCGCCACGCTGCCGATCCAGACGCCGGCGAGCACGATGGCGGGATAGATGCCGACCTCGTAGGCGGGGCGGTTCAATTGGTGGGCGAAGATGAAGGGCGAGGCGCCGATGAAGGCGTACATCGACGTCGTGGCGCAGCCGCCACCCACCGCAAAGCCCAGGAAGGCGGGCGAAATGAGCAGGCGGCCGTAGTTGCGGGCGAGGCCCGAGAGTCCGGTCGTCGAAGCGGGCGCCTTGCTTTCGGGCAGCAGCCGCCAGCTGAACAGCAGGTTGACGATGCCCAGCAGCGCCAGCGCGAAGAAGATCGAGCGCCATCCCAGGCTCGAGGCCAGCGCGCCGCCGACGATGGGCGCGGCACCGGGACCGATAGCGACCATCAGGTTCATCATCGCGAGGCGGCGCGCCGCTTCCTGCGGCAGCGCCGTATCGCGCACGATGGCGCGGCCGATCACCAGTCCGGCGCAGCCGCCGAGCGCCTGGAGGAGCCGGGCGACGATCAGGCTGTGGACGTCCGGTGCGAACGCCGCGGCGAGGCCGGCCAGCGCATAGAGCGTGAGCCCAGCCATCAGCACCGGCCGGCGTCCGAAGCGATCGGAGAGCGGCCCGTAGGCGAGCTGGCCGACCGCGAGACCCATGATGTAGACGCTGACCGTCATCTGCATGCCGCCGACGCTGGCGCCCAGGTCGCGTGCGGCCTCGGGCAGGGCCGGCACGAAGATGTGCATGGCCAGCGTGCCGCTGAAGGTGATCAGCGTGAGCAGCCAGAGCGGAGCGCTCACGCCGCGATCTCGGCGGCAGCGTCGAGCGCGCGGCAGACATGCTCCAGGACTCGAATGGTCGTCTCGATGTCCCTGTCGGACAGGCCGGACAGGGCGTCGCCCCGGATCCGGCGGGCGACCGTCTCGACCTGATCGGCGATCGCGCGGCCGCGCGCCGTCAGCAGGATGATCTTGGCCCGGCGGTCGGTCTCGCCTTCCTTGCGCCGGATCAGGCCGGCCGCCTCCAGATTGTCGAGCAGGCGCACGACCGAGGAGCCGTCGAGCGACATCGATGCCGCCAGATCCTTCTGCCGCGGCGATTGAGGGGCACGGGCGATATGGACCAGCGGCAGCCAGGTGGCTTCCGTCAGGTCGAACGGCTGCAGGCGAAGATCGGCCGCCCGCCGCCACTGGCGGGCAGCGCGCGACAGCAGGGAGCCGAAGGCGTCACGGCTGGCAGGTCTGCGGGAAGGCATGCATCCTATTAGATGACGTACAAATAGATGACAAGTCATCTAATTGTACAGTTCCCTCGTCTCGACCACGGCCCGAAGGGCCGCGCGGAGAGACCTTCTATCGACGATAAGTCACTTATCGTTGAGGCAAGGTCCCTCGACTTCGCCACCCCTCGAGCGGCTCCGCTCGGGACGACGGATAGTTTGTTATGTGCAATAGCCCTGCCAAAGCAGGGGAGGAGCCGGCGAAAAGAAGGCTACCGCCCTTTCCACTCCGGCTTGGGCTTCTTGTTCACGAAGGCATCGATGCCGGCCTGCGCATCCTCGCGCTGGACGGCGCCCGCCATGAACTCGGTCGCGAAGGCGTAGGCCTGGGTGAGGTCCATCTCCATGTGCTGGTGGAACATCGCCTTGCCCGAAGCGATCTGCTGCGGCGGTTGCGCGGCAATGTGATCGGCAAGCGCCATCGTCTCCTGGTCGAGCCTGTCGGGCGGAGCGACCCGGCTCACCAGCCCGTCGCGCAGCGCGGTGGCGGCATCGATCGACTGGCCGGTGAACAGCATGTCGAGCGCGCGCTTCGAGCCGACGTTGCGTCCGACAGGCACCGAGGGCGTGCCGCAGAACAGGCCGTTGTTGATGCCCGAGGTGGCGAAGGTGGCCTCGCTCGACGCCACGGCGAGGTCGCAGGCGGCGACGAGCTGGCAGCCGGCGGCCGTGGCGATCGTCTGGACCTTGGCGATGACGGGCTGCGGCAGGCGTCGGATCGACAGCATCATCGCCGAGCAGCGCGTCAGCAGATCGTGGTGGAAGCCATAGTCGCGGCTCGAGGCGACTTCGCGGAGATCGTGGCCGGTCGAGAAGGCGCGACCCTTGGCCTCGATGACGACGCAGCGGATCTCCTTGTCCCTGGCGAGCCTGTCGAATTCCGTCTGCAGGGCGTCTATAAGCTCGCCGGAGAGCGCGTTGAGCGCGTGCGGCCGGTTGAGCGTCAGGATGGCGACCCGGCCTTCGTCGCGGCGCAGCAGGACCGGTTCGTTGGGGGCGTTGGTCATGGCGATAGTCTACGGCAAGGGAAGAGGGGCGTCATGCCGGCGATGACGCCCGCCGAGCTGATGGCGTTCCTCGACGAGCATTTCCCGCAGGCGGGTCATCAGGGTCTCTCTATCGAGCATCTCGACGACACCACCATCCGCGTGCGCTTTGCCGCGCATGCGCGGCACCTCCGGCCCGGCGGCACGATCTCCGGCCCGACGCTGATGTGGCTGGTCGATCTGAGCTTTTATCTCCTGCTCATGGGCCGGCTTGGGCCCGTGGCTCACGCCGTCACCACCAACCTCAACATCAATTTCATGCGCAAGCCTGAGCCTGCCGATCTTTTGGGCGAGGGCAGGCTGATGAAGCTCGGCCGGGCGCTCGCCGTGGGCGACTTCACGATCTGGAGCGACGGTAAGACGGAGCCGGTGGCGCACGCTACCGTCACCTACTCGATTCCACCGCCTTCAAAGCGCGAGGTAAAATAGTACCGCTATCCCAAGTTATTGATTTCGCCTGATTATTCACATCTATTTGACAATCCCAGGCTTACTCTCCATAAGCGCCCGCTCACGGAAGAAAGACCCATGAAAACCTTCTCTCTCAAGACTGCCGACGTGCAGAAGAAGTGGCTGCTGATCGACGCCGACGGGCTGGTGCTGGGCCGCCTCGCTTCGATCATCGCCATGCGCCTGCGCGGCAAGCACAAGCCGACCTTCACCCCGCACATCGATTGCGGCGACAACGTCGTCGTCATCAACGCCGAGAAGGTGCGCCTGACCGGCCGCAAGGCCGAGCGCGAAGTCTTCTATTGGCACACCGGCCATCCCGGCGGCATCAAGGGCGAGACCCTGGGCAAGCGGCTGGAAGGCCGCTTCCCGGAGCGGGTCATCGTCAAGGCCGTCGAGCGCATGATCACCCGCGGCCCGCTGGGACGCGCGCAGATGAAGAACCTGCGCGTCTACAAGGGACCCAACCACGAGCAAGAGGCGCAGCAGCCCGAGAAGCTCGATGTCGCCGCGATGAACCCCAAGAATTCGAGGATCGGCTGATATGGCTACTGAACTGTCATCCTTTGCCGAACTGAAGAAGGCCGCTCCGACCGGGCCCGGCACGCAGATCGCCGCCGCCCATCGCGAGAAGGAAATCGACGCCCAGGGCCGCGCCTATGCCACGGGCCGGCGCAAGAACGCCGTCGCCCGCGTCTGGGTGAAGCCCGGCACCGGCAAGATCACCATCAACGGCCGCGACCAGAAGGTCTACTTCGCACGGCCCACGCAGCAGATGGTCATCCAGCAGCCGTTCGACGTCACGCAGCGCCGCGAGCAGTTCGACGTGATCGCCACCGTCTCGGGCGGCGGCCTGTCGGGCCAGGCCGGCGCGGTGCGCCACGGCATCTCCCAGGCGCTTGCCAAGTACGAGCCGGATCTGCGCAGCGCCATGAAGCAGAGCGGCTTCCTGACGCGCGACAGCCGCGTCGTCGAGCGCAAGAAGTACGGCCGCGCCGGCGCGCGCCGCCGCTTCCAGTTCTCCAAGCGCTGATCAGACGCTTCGAAATTCGAAAATCAGGAAGGGCGCCGAAAGGCGCCCTTCCTTTTTTGCGTTATTGCGAGCTGTGCCGCAGCTCGCCATGGGGCTGGAGGGGAGTGGTTGGCGTCTGAGCAAGCCCCGTGGGCGCAGGGGGCACACCAAAGTTCTTGTTCTTCAGGAGTGTTTCCATAGCCGCTACGCCCTCGGCATAGTGGCCATTCTCGCAATCAAGACCCGCGGCTATGCGAGTGTGATTCCGGGCGCCATCGGAATTCTCGCCGCGACTTGTGCCGTAGTAATCGAAGTATGAGATGAGTTGAGTGCAACGTGCCTTGAGATCCGGCGACGTTGGGGCGGAGGCAGAGTTCTGGGCAGAGGCCGAGTTCGCCATGCCCGCAGCCAGGACAACGGCAAGCGCGATGGTTGAGCGAGAGAGGAGGGGATGCATTTCGATACTCACAACGAGACATGATCTCAAAACGCCGGATCATGATCGGCTTGCCCGCAGCCGCGAGCACTCCTGCCGACACTTGGGTATGCGGTTGCGCTCTGCCTCGCGTGTCTTGGAAAATTCATATGCTCGAGTGCGTCGGTCGCTTAGGCACACCTTGATCACTCGCCGGATACTGAACGAGTGGTATGGCGCGAAGCGCAGCACGCATTCATTCGTGCATCGACCATGTCACATCGACTTCGATACTTCTGAAGATCGGTTTCTGCTCTACCGATGCGCAAGTAACGGAAACGTCACGTATGCCGTTCGAGAACAATGCTGGAGACCTGCTTCGCGCGGTCGCATCGATTGCCTTCTGGGCGCCCTCTTCATCGCTTACGGAACCTGATCTCGTCGCTTATCGATCGCCCCGCGTGATGCAACTGATCGAGTACGTGCTCGCTCGCGCGAGGCTCGACGAATTAACGATGGGATCGTGATGCCTTTGAAGGAAAAGCGAATGGGCGGGGTTTCCCATGACGGTCATTCCAAAGTTCCCGCAGTGACCCTCGGCTTCTGGATCATCAAGATCGCCGCGACGACCTTGGGCGAGACAGGCGGCGATGCGGTCTCAATGTCGCTGAACCTGGGCTACGCCGTCAGCAGCGTCCTCTTCATCGGCTTGTTCGTGGTGGCCGTCGCCGCGCAGATCGCCGTGAGGTCGTTTCACCCTTTTCTCTATTGGCTGGTCGTTGTTGCCACGACGACTGCCGGCACCACGATGGCCGACTTTGCCGATCGTTCGTTGGGCATTGGCTACGCGGGCGGGACGGCGATCCTTTTTGCGCTGCTGATGGCCGCGCTCGGCACCTGGTATCGAGCGGCGGGCTCGGTTTCGGTCGATACCGTAAATTCTCCGAAGATCGAGATATTCTACTGGGTCGCCATCCTGTTCTCGCAAACCCTGGGAACGGCGCTCGGCGACTGGATGGCCGACACGGGGCTGGGCTACGAGGGCGGCGCGCTGGTTTTCGGTGCCGGGCTGGCGGTCGTCGCGGCGGCATACTTCTTCTCGAACGTTTCTCGCACCCTGTTGTTCTGGAGTGCCTTCGTCCTCACGCGCCCCCTGGGTGCGACCGTCGGCGACTTTCTCGACAAGCCGGTTGCCGACGGCGGTCTCGCCATCAGTCGCTTCTCCGTCTCGGCGCTCCTCGCGCTCTTCATGGTCGTCTGCATTTTCATCTTCCGGCAAAGGGCCGAACGTCAGACACCATCTGACGCGTGACAGCCGCGTCGCCGAGCGCCAACGACCTCTCTTTTCCTCCCCTCGCGATCGGCCATGCCGCGTTCTTTCGAATAGGACGTCACATCCTTTGGCCGCTTGACAGAACTGGGCAATGTTGTGGCGTATGCCTGCCGACCTCTCTCTTCGGAAGGATCGGCATCATGGTCGCGCGCCTCGATGATCTGTCAGCAGTGCCAGCAGGCGATGGTGCAACATCGCCTCTCACACCCGGCGGCATTTCCGGGCCTATATACGGCACGAAAGAATTCCCGGTCGCCGGCGGTCGCGCACGCGCAATGTTATTTCGTGGCGGCGCTGCCCTGATTGGCGTAGCGCTTGCGGAAATTGCGGAAATTGGCGCAACGAGCACTGAATTCCGCGATGCGCCGCCGCACGCGAATTTCCGCCCATTCCTCTGGTGCGAAAAAATTACCCGGCGTCGGTCAATCTACTGTGCGCACCTTCACGTAGCTGCCGGGCGCATCCTCGATGGCGGGCAGGCCGCCTGCGCCGGGCACGCGCGCCGCCACCTTGGGACCGGATTTGGCCGACAGCCACTTGTCCCAGTCGTTCCACCACGAGCCGGGGAATTCCTGGGCGCCCGTCTTCCATTCGTCGAGCGTCGGCGGATTCTTCGCCGTCTCGTTCAGCCAGTGCTGGTATTTCTTGTTGCGCGGTGGATTGACGACGCCCGCGATATGGCCCGAGCCCGCCAGCATGAAGCGCACCGGCCCGGCGAAGATCTGCGTCGCCTTGTAGACCGACTTGGCGGGCGCGATGTGGTCTTCCTTGCCGGCCTGCAGGTAGACCGGGATCGTGATCTTGCGCAGGTCGATCGGCACGTTATCGATGGTGAGCCCGCCCGGCTGCGCCAGCAGGTTCTTCTGGTACATGTTGCGCAGGTAGTAGCTGTGCATCGCCGCCGGCATGCGCGTGGCGTCGGCATTCCAGAACAAGAGATCGAACGGGAAGGGGTCCTTGCCCATCAGGTAGTTGTTGACCACGAACGACCAGATGAGGTCGTTGGCGCGCAGCATGTTGAAGGTGGTGGCCATCTCAGCTCCTTCGAGATAGCCCTTCTTGCTCATCGCCTCCTCGACACTGGCGAGTTGGTCCTCGTCGATGAAGACGCCGAGCTCACCCGGCTCGGTGAAGTCGACCTGCGCGGTGAAGAAGGTGCAGGCCGCGATGCGGTCGTCGCCGCGCGCAGCCATGTAGGCAAGCGTCGCCGCCATCAGGGTGCCGCCGATGCAGTAGCCGATCGCCGAGACCTGGCGCTGGCCGGTCGCCTTCTCGATGGCGTCGAGCGCGGCCAGGGGCCCGAGCTTCATGTAGTCGTCGAAGGCGAGCTTGGTCAGGTGCTTGTCGGGATTGACCCACGAGACGACGAACACCGTGTAGCCCTGTTCGGTCGCCCACTTGATGAACGAGTTCTCGGGCTTGAGGTCGAGGATGTAGAACTTGTTGATCCACGGCGGCACGATCAGCAGCGGCATCGTGTAGACTTCCGCCGTTGTCGGCGCGTACTGCAGAAGTTGGATCAGCTCGTTCTGGTAGACGACGTTGCCGGGCGAGGTGGCGACGTTCTCGCCGACCTTGAAGGCCTTGCCACGCTCGAGGTCAGTCAGGAGATTCTGCAGCCCCTTCACCAGGTTCTCGCCCTTGGACTCGAGGGTGGCCTTCACGACCTGCGGGTTGGTGAGCGCGAAATTGGACGGCGACAGCGCGTCGATGAACTGGCGCGTGTAGAAGTCGACCTTCTTGGCGGTCTTGTCGTCGACGCCCTCGACCTCGTTGACGGTGTGCTGCAGCCAGCGCGCGGTGAGCAGGTAGGACTGCTTCAGATAGTCGAAGACGACCTCGTCCTTCCACGCCGGGTCAGCGAAGCGCTTGTCGCCCTTGGCTGGCTCGGCCACCGGCTCGACCGGCTGGCCCATCATGCGCTGGGCGGTGACCTGCCACAGCTTCATGTATTGCTGCCACAGTTCCATTTGCGCCTGAAGCAGCCGGTTGGGGTCGGCCATCATCTTGGCCGTGAAGTCCATGAAGGTCTGGGTGAGGTGCAGCGGGTCGGCGGGCTGCTGGCCATCGGCCTTGTAGCGTTCGGCGAACTCCTGCAGCAGCTTCTGGCTGCGCTCGGCGATGTCCTTGAGGGCCGTCTGCATCCGTTCGGACTCGGCTGGCGACAGTCCCGGGATGGCCGTTGGAGTCGGCGTCTCCGACATGCGTTTCCCCTTGCGAATCATTGCCTTTGAGGCGTTTCTTGCGATCTTTCCGGCGGCCCGGTACCATAGCTTGTGCCGTCGCCCAGGCTGCCGATTTCCCTTTCATAGGTAGGCTGCGATAACAGACGGGTCAAATTCCTCTCGAGTCTTGGAACCAGCATAAGGACAACGGGTGACGACGATGTGGCGACCACTGGACATGATGGGCAGCTTCCGCCTGTGGCGAAGCCTGCTCGGCGTGTCTGCTCTTGTCCTCCTGTCGGGCTGCGGCTGGTTCGGCGGGGGCAACCAGCTCGAGAGCCAGAAGGCGCGGCCGGGCGCCGACCGCACGGTCGCCGTCAGCGGCGCGCTGCCGTCGGCCAATCCGGGCCGTCAGTACGAGCCGGGATATGCCGCCACCGACGAAACGCGCACGCCGCGGGTCGGCTCGGTCGTTGCGGCCAAGGGCGGCCAGAAGGCCCAGAGGGAAGCGACCGAGAAGGAGGCCGCGGAGCGCGATGCCAAGGATCGCGAGGCGCGCGAGGCGCGAGAAGCCGCCGACCGCGAGCAGAAGGCCAAGGAGAAAGAAAAGGACCCGACGCCGACCGCCGCCCGCTCGGGCGTCCCGGGACTTCCCGGACGACCGGCAGCGGCCGAGCCTGGCAATGCCAACTCGAGCAAGACCACACCCGTGACGGCACCCGGCACGGCGCCGGCACCAGCGGCGCCCGCAACGCCGCCCGCGACGACGCCCCCTGTGACGACGGCGCCGCCGCCCGCGCCTGTTACGTCGACTCCTGTGCCGCCGCCGGCGGCGGACACGCCGCCCACGCCGGAACCTCCGGCGCCGTCGCGCACTTCGCTGCCGCCGCCTCCAGATGCGCCCGCCGCTGCCTCGGCATCACCGTCGCGCTGGGCGCCACCTGGCGGCGTCACGCCGGCCGTCGCCACGGCCGATCAGCGACCGAGCCTCACGCAAGCAAGCGCTGCTCCCGGAAGTACCGTGCCCGCGCCTGCCGCGCCTGCATCGCCGCCGCGCGCTCAAGCATCCAGCCCTGCGCCTGAAGTCGCGCCCGTTGCGGCACCTGCGCCCGTGCCGCCGCCCGCTGCTGCGCCACCGCGTCGTACAGATCCGAAAAAGGCCTTCGAACCGCCGCCCGGTTGGGCGCCGCCGGCCCACGCTGCCGTGCCGCCGCCGGCTCCCACACCGCCGCCGCCGCCCGCAGCAAGCGAGGCAAAGGCGGCTCCGCCGGCGCCGGTCGCTGTGCCGCCGCGTCCCGCCGATCCCAACAAGGCGTTCGTTCCGCCGGCAGGCTGGATGCCACCGGAGCAAGCAACACGAGTAGCTGCCGTCGCGCCGCCAGCGACACGGGCGCCGCCGCCAGTACCGAGCCCCACACCAAGCCAGGCGATGACAGCACCACCGCCGGCACCTGTCGTTCCGCCGGCGCGTTCAGCCGATCCCAACAAGGCATTCGTTCCGCCGGCGGGCTGGACGCCGCCGGAGCAGGCGACACGAGTGGCAGCCACTGCGCCGCCACCGGCACCACCAGTGCCAGTACCGGTCCCCGCACCAAGTCAGGCGATGGTGCCGCCGCCGGCGCCTGTCGTGCCGCCGGCGCGTTCAGCTGATCCCAACAAGGCGTTCGTGCCGCCGGCGGGATGGATGCCGCCGGGCCAGAGCGTGGCGTCGGCTCCTGCACCCAGTCAGGCGATGGCGTCGCCGCCGGCGCCTGTCGCTGCGTCGACGCGTGCGGCCGATCCCGACAAAGCGTTCGTTCCGCCGCCGGGTTGGACGCCGCAGCCCGCGAAGCAGGTGGCATCCGCGGCGTCACCGACGGGTGCGCCGATGCAGGTCGCCGTGATCCAGTTCGGGGCGATGTCGGTCGAGCTCAATGGCAAGGACCAGGCGGTGCTGGCGCGTGTGGCGCAGGTCCAGCGCAGCAACGGCGGCAAGGTGCGCATCGTGGCGCACTCGGCGCAGGACGCCGCCGGCTCGTCGCCCGAGGTCCTGGCGCGGGACAATTTCGAAGTGTCGCGGCAGCGCGCGATCGCGGTCGCCAACCAGCTCATGCGGTTGGGTGTGCCGGCCAACCGCATTGCCGCCGAAGCGGCGTCCGACGAGGAGCCGGCCTACGAGACCAATACCGCCCGCGGCATCGCCGCCAATCGTCGCGCCGAGATCTTCGTCGAATTCTAGCGCGCAAGGAAAAGAACCAATGGACGATTCGGAATTCCATCGGCTGAAGCGCCTGCCGCCTTACGTGTTCGCGGAAGTGAATGCCATGAAGGCGCGCGCCCGCGCCGCCGGCCAGGACGTGGTCGATCTCGGCATGGGCAATCCCGACCTGCCGACCGCGCCGCACATCGTGGCCAAGCTCGCCGAGGCCGCCGGCAACCCGCGCGCCCACGGCTACTCGGCTTCGCGCGGCATCCCCGGGCTGCGCAAGGCGCAGGCGGCCTACTATGCGCGCCGCTTCGGCGTCGAGCTCGATCCCGAGAACGAGATCATCGTCACGCTGGGCTCGAAGGAGGGCCTCGCCAATCTGGCGCAGGCCATCACCTCGCCGGGCGACATCGTGCTGGTGCCCAACCCCAGCTATCCGATCCATCCCTACGGCTTCATCATCGCCGGCGGCTCGGTGCGCCACATCCCGGTGCCGGGCAGCACTTCGCTCGAGGAGTTTCTGCCGGCGCTCGAGCGCGCGGTGCGCCACACGGTGCCGAAGCCGATCGCCCTGGTGCTGAACTACCCGTCGAATCCCACGGCGCAAGTCGTCGATCTCGAGTTCTATGCCGCGATCGTCGATTTCTGCAAACGACACGACATCTGGATCCTGAGCGACCTCGCCTATGCCGAGATCTATTTCGACGGCACCCCGCCGCCGTCGGTGCTGCAGGTGCCGGGCGCGCGCGACATCGCCGTCGAGTTCACCTCGATGAGCAAGACCTATTCGATGGCGGGCTGGCGCATCGGCTTCGCCGCCGGCAACAAGACGCTGATCCAGGCGCTGACCCGCATCAAGTCGTATCTCGACTACGGCGCCTTCACGCCGATCCAGGTCGCCGCCACGGCGGCGCTGAACGGCCCGCAGGACTGCATCGTCGAGGCGCGCAACACTTACCAGGAACGGCGCGACGTGCTGATCGAAGGTCTGGCAGCCGCCGGCTGGGCGCTGCCCACGCCGCAGGCCAGCATGTTCGCGTGGGCGCCGCTTCCCCGGGAATTCGCCGAGCTGGGCTCGCTTGCCTTCTCCAAGGTGCTGCTGACGCAGGCCAATGTCGCGGTCTCGCCCGGCATCGGCTTCGGCGAGCACGGCGATGCGCATGTGCGCATCGCGCTGGTCGAGAACAAGCACCGGATCCGCCAGGCCATCCGCAACATCCGCCAGGTGATGGCCGATCCCGGACGCGCCATCGACCTCTACCTGCGCGGGATCGGTGACAACATCACCCCGATCAAGGCTCGCGCCTGACCGCATCCTGTCGTATCAGCCTGTCATGAAATCACCTCTCAGAATCGGCATCGCCGGCCTCGGCACCGTGGGCTCAGGCGTCGTCAAGCTTTTGGCCGAGCACGGCAGGCTCCTCGCGCTGCGCGGCGGCCGGCCGCTCAGGCTCGTGGCCGTGAGCGCGCGCCGCAAGGCCAAGAAGCGCGACATCGACCTCGCCGGCGTCCGCTGGGAAAAGGATCCGTTGGCGCTTGCCGCCGCGCCCGATATCGACGTCGTGATCGAGCTGATCGGCGGCTCGGGCGGCGTGGCGCGCCGTCTGGTGCAGACCGCGCTGCGCGCGGGCAAGCACGTCGTCACCGCCAACAAGGCGCTGCTCGCCATGCACGGCTGGGAGATCGCGGCGCTGGCCGAGAAGCGGGGCAGCATCCTCGCCTTCGAGGCGGCGGTGGCGGGTGGCATCCCGATCATCAAGGCGTTGCGCGAGGGCCTGGTCGGCAATCGGGTGGGCCGGCTCTACGGCATCCTCAACGGCACCTGCAACTACATCCTGACGACCATGCGCGAGACCGGCCGCGACTTCGACGTCGTGTTGGCCGAGGCGCAGGCGGCGGGTTACGCCGAGGCCGATCCGAGCTTCGATGTCGACGGCATCGACGCCGCCCACAAGCTCGCCGTGCTGACCGGTGCGGCGTTCGGCACGCGGGTCAATTTTGCCGGCGTCCACGTCGAAGGCATCCGCCACGTCACCTCGATGGACATCCAGTTCGCCGAGGAGCTGGGCTTCCGCATCAAGCTCCTGGGGTTAGCACGCGAGACCAAGTACGGCATCGAACAGCGCGTGCATCCCTGCATGGTGTCGCTCGCCGCGCCGATCGCCCATATCGAGGGCGTGTTCAACGCCGTCGTCGTCGAAGGCGATTTCGTCGGCACCACGATGTTCCAGGGCCGTGGCGCGGGCCAGGGGCCGACCGCCTCGGCCGTCGTCGCCGATCTCGTCGACGTGGCGCGCGGCCGCCACATGCCGGCCTTCGTCGTGCCGGCGGCGCGTCTCGCCGACAAGAAGATCTCGCCGATGGATCGCCATCAGGGCGCCTACTACATGCGCCTGATGGTGCAGGACCGGCCGGGTGTGATCTCGGCGGTGTCGGGGGCGCTGGCCAAGGAGCGCATCTCGCTCGAATCGATGCTGCAGCGCGGGCGTTCGCAGTCCGGCGAGGTGCCGGTCGTGCTGACCACGCACGAGACCGAAGAGGCGGCGATGCGGCGTGCGCTGGCGCGGATCGCGAAGTTGAAGGCGGTGGCGGAGGAGCCCTGCCTGATCAGAATCGAAGCGTTTTAGACGGCGCATTGAGACGCCGACGGAGGAAGCGATGGCTGATACGGGGAAAATGGACCGCAATCTGGCGCTCGAGGCGGTCCGCGTCACCGAGGCGGCGGCACTCGCCGCCTCCAAGCTGATGGGCCGCGGCGACGAGAAGATGGCCGACCAGGCCGCCGTCGACGCCATGCGCACGACGCTCAATTCGCTGGCCATCGAGGGCACGGTGGTGATCGGCGAAGGCGAGCGCGACGAGGCGCCGATGCTCTATATCGGCGAGAAAGTCGGCGGCGGCGGTCCCAAGATCGACATCGCGCTCGATCCGCTCGAAGGCACCACCATCACCGCCAAGGGGCTGCCCAACGCGCTGGCCGTCATGGCGATGGCCGAGCATGGCGGCTTCCTCAATGCACCCGACGTCTACATGGACAAGATCGCGGTCGGCGGCGGCCTGCCCGAGGGCATCGTCGATCTCGACAAGACGCCCAAGCAGAACCTGATCGACCTCGCCAAGGCCAAGAAGATCGACGTCGCCGACCTCGTGGTCTGCATCCTCGACCGGCCGCGCCATTCCGAGCTTATCGCCAAGGTGCGCGAGGCGGGCGCGCGTATCATGCTGATCGGCGACGGCGACGTGTCGGGCGTGATCGCCACCTCGACCGGCGATTCGGGCATCGACATCTACATGGGCTCGGGCGGCGCGCCGGAGGGCGTTCTGGCGGCGGCGGCGCTGCGCGCCATCGGCGGCCAGATCCAGGGCCGCCTGCTGTTCCGCAACGACGACGAGAAGGCGCGGGCGCGCAAGTGGGGCATCACCGACCTCAACCGCAAATATTCGATGACCGACATGGCCAAGGGCGACGTGATGTTCGCGGCGACCGGCGTGACCTCGGGCTCGATGCTGAAGGGCGTGCGGCGCTTCCACAACGGCGCGGAGACGCATTCGATCGTCATGCGCTCGAAGACAGGCACGGTGCGCTGGGTCTCCGCCCATCACAATTTCACGATCAAGACTGGCCTGCCGAGCTGGGCGTGATCATGATGGCCGGATGCGCGCGGTCCTGATCGCTTGTGTCCTGGCCCTTCTTGCCGTGCAGAGGGCAGCGGCGGAGGACGGTTGCCGCCAGTTCGCCTGGCCGGTCGATCGTGAGCTCGAACTGTTCTCCGACGGCTTCGTGGCCGACGTCGAAAGCGAATCGGCGCTGCCCAAGGACGGCGTCTTCTCGCTGCTGCTGCAGCCGGTCGCCACGGTCATCTACACCATATCGCCCGAGCGCGGCCGCGACGACGGTCTGGGCGGCGTGGTGACGCTCGAGTGGATCTCGGCCGGCCGCTATCAGGTGACGCTGTCGGCCGATGCCTGGATCGACGCCCTGCAGTACGAGCGGCGCCTGCCGGTGTTCGCCTCGACCAGCCGCAGCGACTGCCCGGCCATCCGCCAGAGCGTGCAGTTCGAGGTCGACAGCCTGCCGCTCACCCTGCAGATCAGCGGCGCCACGGTGCGGCGCCTCAATATCGCGGTGCTGCGGGTGCGGTGAGTTATGTCCACAGCCGCCTGGGCTATGGTGGCGGCATGCCTTTCGAAACCCGCGCGCCAAGAGCGGCCTTCCTCGGCGTCGAGCAGTCGCTGACCGGCCGGCGCTGGGCGGCGCGGCTGGGCGACGAGCGGGCCGCGCTCGCCATCGCCCAGCGCCACGGCCTGCCCGATGCCGTCTCGCGGCTCCTCGCCGCGCGCGAGGTCGACCTCGAGGGCGTGCCGGATTTTCTCGAGCCGACACTGCGCAAGTTCCTGCCCGATCCGTCGCATCTCAAGGACATGGACGCAGCCGTTGCGCGTCTGGTGCGCGCGGTGCGCGCGGGCGAGCGCATCGTCGTGTTCGGCGACTATGATGTCGACGGCGCCACCTCCTCGGCGCTGCTGCTGCGCTTCTTTCGTGCCGTCGGCGGCAATATCGGCGTCTACATCCCCGACCGCCGGCGCGAAGGCTACGGCCCCAATGCGCCCGCCCTGCTGAAGCTCCAGCAGGAGGGCGCTGCCGTGGTGGTCACCGTCGATTGCGGCGTGACGGCCTTCGAGCCGCTGGCCGAGGCCAGGCGCGCCGGCCTCGACCTCATCGTGATCGATCACCACCAGGCCGAGATCACGCTGCCCGAGGCCATCGCGGTCGTCGATCCCAACCGGGTCGACGACACCAGCCCGCACAAGCAGATGGCGGCGGTCGGCGTGGCGTTCCTGCTCGCGGTCGGCGTCAACCGCGCGCTGCGCGAGGCGGGCTGGTACAGCGCAGATCGGCCCGAGCCGGATCTCAGGCAATGGCTCGACCTGGTGGCGCTGGGCACGGTGTGCGATGTCGTGCCGCTCACCGGCGTCAATCGCGCGCTGGTGCGCCAGGGCCTGCTGGTGATGGCGCAGCGGCGCAATGCCGGGTTGGCGGCGCTGGCCGACGTCGCGCGCCTCAAGGAGACGCCCGGCGCCTATCATCTGGGCTTCATGCTGGGACCGCGCGTCAATGCCGGCGGCAGGGTCGGGCAGGCCGATCTCGGCGCCCGCCTGCTGTCGAGCGACGATGCGCACGAGGTGGGCGCGCTGGCGCTGCGTCTCGACGAGTTCAACGCCGAACGCCGCGCCATAGAGCGCGAGGTCTTGGACCAGGCGATCGGCCGTATCGAAGGCCTCTACGGGCCCGACCGCAAGGGCCTGCCCGCGGCGCTGGTGGTCGAGAGCGAAGGCTGGCATGTCGGCGTGATCGGCATCGTGGCGAGCCGGCTGGTCGAGCGCTACGGCCGGCCGACCTTCGTGATCGGCATGGATGGCGAGCTGGGCAAGGGCTCAGGCCGCTCCGTGCGTGGCGTCGACCTCGGCGCGGCGGTGATCGCGGCCCGTCAGTCCGGCCTGCTGGTGAACGGCGGCGGCCATGCCATGGCGGCCGGCCTCACGGTGGCGCGGAGCGCGCTGCCCGACCTCGCGAAGTTCCTCGATGAGCGGATCGCGCCCCAGCTGGGCGCGGCGCCCGCGGTGCGCGAGCTCGGCATCGATGCAGCGCTTGCGCCGGGTGCCGCGACGCAGGAACTGGTCGGCATGATCGAACGCGCCGGCCCGTTCGGTGCGGGCAATGCGCTGCCGCGCTTTGCGCTCACCAGCGTGCGCGTGAATTATGCGCAGCCGGTGGGCGAGGGCCATGTCCGCTGCACCCTGGTCGGGGCCGAGCGCGGCCGGGTCGACGCCATTGCCTTTCGCGCCAGCCAGACGGCGCTCGGACCCGCGCTGCTCGATCCGGCCCGGCCGGTCCTTCATGTCGCAGGGGCGCTGCGCATCGACCGCTACGGCGGCCGCGAAACCGTACGGCTGCAGATCGACGACGCCGCCGCGGCCGCGGGCTCGGTTCTGAGCTGATTCGGCTTGCTTGATTTCGGCCGCCACAGCCCCTAAAAGCAGCCGCTCTTCAAGTCTCGTCCCCTTCGTCTAGAGGCCTAGGACACCGCCCTTTCACGGCGGCGACACGGGTTCGAATCCCGTAGGGGACGCCAGCTCCTCACTCTTCGGAGCGCCAGACGCCCAACAGGAAAAGCTTGCGCTTGCCGCGGTTCGGTCCGGCCTGTCGCTGGACGTCGGACAGTTCGACGCCGTTTCGCCGCATCCACCATCGGGCCGCCAGCCCTATTGTGATGAATGTGCCGAAGTAGATGAAGCCTACGACAAGCGCCCTCATCGATCCCGTGCGGGTTGCTAGCTTTTCTTCTGATGCGGTGTCCCGATGTACGGAAACTCCTTGAGAGTGTCCGTGTGCGGCTTGAGCCCGCTCGGCGGGATGTCACCCTTCGAAAGGAAGGCGAGGCGATGGTCGATGACGTCGTCAGTGAAGACCCGACCGTTGGGGTATTTCGCGGGCTTCGTCGGATCGAAGCTCATCACGTCTGGCAGAAGGCTGTCGGCGTCGATTGCCGCGACCGCTTCGTCGTCGGTGTAATTGCCGGTGTGGCCCATCAAGTGCAAGAACATGGGCGTCCAGCGCTTGCGATCGTTGATCGGCTCGCTGGCATTGTATTCAAGCTTGGTGTCGTCGGTGTTGAAGAAGCTGCTGACCGACGGGTGGCCGGCGCGATCGACATGGAGCAGCTTGCCGTCCTGCCTGACGCTGCATCGTCCCCAGACGCGGATCGGATACTTGGTGCCGAGCTCGCTCGTCGGCAGTTCGAATACTGTCGAGAACACGTTGGCCTCAGTGTTCGAATCGACGCCTGTCCAGGGAGCCTTGACGCCGACCTGGAGCGAGGTGAAGTTTCTGTCGCCCAGCGGGCTGTATAGATTCTTGATCCCGTCATAGTCGAAGAAGAAGGCATCGCTGCGACTGCCGGCGAAGACAGTGTAGTTGCCGGCCTTCATGATGTTGGGCTTGGGGCCGAAGGAGACCTCGCCGTCGGCGATGATCTTCGTGCCGACCGCTTCGACCGACCGGGCCTCGGCGCCCTTGGCGAGAAAGACGTTTACGGTCTGCTTGCCGTTCTGGGGCGGGGCGAACACGTAGCTCACCGCGATGTCGGCCAGCAGGTCGCCGTCGGTGTCGATGTTGAGCCGGTAGATGGCATCGGGATGGAGCGCGTCGGCATTGGGATTTGCATTGAGGATGATCACGGTTCTTGCCCGATCCGCGGGCGACTGGAAGACGTAGAGATCGCAAAGATCGAGCCGTTGATCTCCGAGCGGCGGGCCGAGGCTGAGTCCGGTGAAATGGTTCGACATTGTTCTCTCCTGGGGAAGACAGAAGCGACCTTTGCTCAGTACGGTAGCAATAAGTGGCTGCTTTCAACTTCGAATCTTATCCATCGAGAAGGCCGGGACAAGTCTTTTAAACGAAACACACGACCTCGTGGCAGGCCGTTACCTTGGCGCCGCGGCCGACGGATGGAACAGCTGCTCGCCATGGACGGTATAGGCGCCGATGGCCGACTGTCCGGCCGGCGAAATGAGCCAATCCCTGAGGCGACGCGCAGCCTCGTGCTTGGCGTCGGGGTGTTTCACCGGATCGAGCAGGATCACGTCATAGCGGTTCACCAGGCCGGGATCGCCTTCGACGAGGATCCTGAGATCCGCCTTGTTGCCGAAATTCAACCACGTCCCGCGGTCGGTCAGCGTATAGGCGCTCATGCCGGCGGCCGCATTGAGCGCAGCCCCCATGCCGCCGCCGATGTCGCGGTACCAGGCATCGCCGTTGGCGCTGGATGGCTTCAGGCCGATGGCGCGCCACAGGCGTTTTTCCAAGGCGTCCGTGCCGCTCTTGTCGCCGCGCGACACGAATGGCGCGCGGGCGGCCGCGATCGCCCGCAAGGCAGCCTGCGCGTCGTGGCCGCCGCCGACACGCGCGGGATCCCCGGCTGGGCCGACGATCACGAAATCATTCCAGGCGATCTGACGCCGATCCTTGCCATGCCCTTCGGCGATGAAGCGGTCTTCGGCTTCGGGGTCGTGGACCAGCACCAGGTCGGCGTCGCCGCGCGCCGCCGTGGCGAGCGCCTGGCCGGTGCCTTGGGCGAGGACCCGCACCTCGATGCCGTTGGCGGTGGTGAAGGCCGGCAGGATATGCTCGAGCAGCCCCGAATCCTGCACCGATGTCGTCGAGGCCAGGACGATCGATTCGGCCCGGACACCGCCCGCGATCATCGAGAGCCATCCGACGATCACGGCGGCCATGAGTCTGCGAGCCATCATCACCTGGTTCTCCCCAAACCGAGGGCGAAGGCGGTTGCGCTCACCGCCGTGCTGATACCGATCAGGACGAACCCCAGCCCAAGGCCGAGCGCCAGATTGCCCTTGCTGGTTTCCAGCGCAATCGCCGTCGTCATGGTGCGGGTATAGCCGGCGATATTGCCGCCGACCACCAGGATGGCGCCAACCTCGGAGATGGTGCGGCCGAAGCCGGCGAGAGCCGCCGTGAGCATATGCTTCCGTCCCATGGCGAGCAGGGTCGGGATGGCGCGCAGGGGAGTCGCTCCATCGATGCGAAGCGCGCCGCCATAGTCCGCCCATAGATCGGCCAGCGCGCGATGGACGAGGGCAGCGACGATCGGAGTCGCGAGGACTGCCTGGGCGAGCACCATGGCGCCCGGCGTGAACAGCAGCCGCAGTTCGCCTAGCGGTCCCGAGCGGGACAAGACCAGATACAGCGCCAGGCCGACCACGACCGGCGGCAGGCCGAGCAGCGCATTGACAATGACGATCAGAAGACGCCGGCCGGGAAAGCGGAAAACCGCAAGGCTGGCGCCGAGCGGCAGTCCGATCAAGATCGCCAGCCCCGTCGCCGACAGGCTGACGCCGAAGGAAAGGGCGATGATGCGCGCGAAGTCGCCTGATCCGACGGTCGTCCAGAAATCGGCCATCTCTCCTCTTGGCGCGTGGCGTAGCGTTACAGCCCGAATGCATCCAACCTTGCCACTATCGAATGGCCATGGGCCACGATAACGTGTGTCGAGACGTGTCGCGACAGGCCCTACACTTGCAGTAGACAACGAGATATTTCCGATGCTCCCACGCAAGCGCATGCTGTTCGGTGTCGTCTTCGGATTGATCCTGACGGGCGCGACCCTCGCAGGAATCGAGATTCTGGCGTCGGCCTATGCGCCTGCGTGGCCGGCCCGAGCGCTGGTCTCTCTGGAGCCTGCAACGTCGCCGCACGAGCCCCAACCACCCTTCAACCGACAGCCATGGCTCGGCGACGCCGACAACGACTGGGGCATGCGCGATACCCCACGAACGATTGACAAGCCGGCCGGCGCCGTCCGTACCCTCTTCGTGGGCGACAGCTTCGTTGAATCCAGATTCACGCCGCTGTCGCTGCCGGCTGCCGTCAAGCAGCGCCTGCCCGCGGCGGACAGAAGGGTCGAGACAATCGACCTCGGCGTGCCCGGCACCGACCCGCGCAGCTACTATTATCGCATTCGCGACGTGGGGCTGAAGCTCTCGCCCGACGCGATCCTGCTTTTCTTCTATGCCGGCAACGACTTCATGCCACCCGACCAGGGCTATTCGATCTGGCCGCGTCTGGTCGACGAATCACCGGGTGCATCGATCGTCGGCTGGCTGATGCCGCGAACCAATTGGCTGCTGGTCAATCGGTTGAATCTGTCGAATTTTTTCCAGGCCAGGGCACCGGCGCCCCCCAATGAAGAGATGATGATCGACGCCGCGCTAAAGGCACCGCCCGACGAGCGACTTGGACGTATCGTCGCCCATCTTAAAAAGTACAATTACCCTCAGCTCTCCGAAGCGCAGATCACCGAAATCCTGTCACGCGGCGACAATCGATTCTGGCGCGCCGCGACGTCGGACGATGGCGAGCAGGAGTTCCTGCTGGGCTGGGCGCTCGATATCCTGATCAACTGGGAGTCGCGAGACTTCGACGTCGCGAAGAACCGGCAGGACGCACCGCGGCTGGCCGGAAACGGCGAGGTGGAGGCATCGCTCTCGTGGCTGGAAGCGACGGATCGTGTGGCGCGCGCCCAGGGCGTCCCCCTCCTGGTCTTTCTGGTGCCCGTTGGTTTCGTCGATCCCGACTACGATGAATTCTGGAAGCCATGGCCGCGTGCCTACAGTTGGAACTATATTTGCGACGAGCGGCAGTCGCGGCTCGCTGCAGCGCTCGGCAAGACGAAGATCCGGTTCGTCGATCTGCGCGAGGACCTCATGGGAATTCCCGGCACCTACCGCAAGCTTGACGGCCATTGGAGCCAGAAAGGCGAAGCCATCGTGGCCGGACGGGTGCAACAGGAACTGCGGTCGCTTCTGGGAAACGTCGAGGGCCGGGTGGCTGGATACTAGCGACAAGCTCGGGCAATCGTCCTCGGGATGGCAGCAGTTACTGGAAAGAGGGAGCGCCGATGCCGCGATTGGGATACTTGCTGCCGACCCGCGAACGAATCATGGGAGGACAGCCCGAGACCGCCTCGCTGCTGGCGCTGGCCGAGCGCGCCGAGGCATTTGGATTCGATTCCATATGGGTCGGCGATTCGCTGTTGGCCCGGCCGCGCCACGATGCGCTGACCCTCCTCACCGCGGTCGCGGCGCGCACGCGCAAGGTCGAGCTCGGAACGGCAGTGTTGCTGCCGGCTCTGCGCAATCCGGTATTGCTGGCCCACCAGGTGGCAACGCTCGACCGCATTGCCGAGGGAAGGCTGATCCTGGGCGTCGGTATCGCGTCGGACTGGCCGAACATCCGCGCGGAGTTCGAGGCGGCGGGCGTGCCGTTCGACAAGCGGGTCGGCCGGATGATCGAGGGGCTGGCGCTCTGCCGTGCGCTATGGACCGGCAAGCCGGTCGACTGGAACGGACGCTGGAAGGTCCAAGCCGGCGTTCTCGGACCGACGCCACATCGACCGGGCGGCCCGCCAATCTGGGTTGCCGGCGCCGTCGCGGCGTCGCGCGAAAGAACAGGTCGCCTCTACGATGGCTGGTTCCCCAACTCGCCGAGCGTCGAGGAGTATCCGGTGCAATGGGGAGAAGTGCAGTCGGCGGCACGCGCTGCCGGGCGAGATCCGGCCGCGCTCACCGGCGCCATGTATCTGACCCTGGCAATCGACGACGACGCGGCCCGCGCCGATGCCAGGCTCAACGCCTATCTCGAGCAGTATTACGCCATGCCGCCTGACGTGACGCGCAGGCGGCAGATGTCCTATGCCGGCTCTGCTGCAGGGGCGGCGGCGTGGCTGAAAGCTTATGCCGATGGCGGCGCCAGCCACCTGGTGCTGCGCTTTGCCGGCGACCATGAGCGGCAGCTCGAGACCGTGGCGCAAATGCGGCTGGAGCTCGGCTGGTAGCCGCTTGGCTTTTGGGCCGAGGCGTGTAGGCTTTCCGAACAGGAGCCAAAGAGTTCCGGTTCGGGAGGAAAGATGAAAACCAACAGGCGCACATTCCTGGGCGGCGCGTCGGCCGCTGCAGTCTTGTCGTCCTCGTCGGTGTCGTTCGGCCAGAAGAAATACGACGACGGCGCCAGCGACAGCGAGATCAAGATCGGCCACACCTGTCCCTACAGCGGGCCGGCCTCGGCCTACGGCGTGAACGGCAAGGCGATCGTGGCGTTCTGGGACATGATCAACGACACCGGCGGTATCAACGGCCGCAAGATCAAGTTCATCAGCCTAGACGACGGCTACTCGCCGCCCAAGACGGTGGAGTGCATCCGCCAGCTCGTCGAGCAGGAGAAGGTGCTGTGTACCCACAATACGCTGGGCACCGCGTGCAACACCGCGATCCACAAATACATGAACCAGAAGAAGGTGCCGCAGCTCTATGTCGCCACCGGTGCCTCGAAATGGGGCAACCCGAAGGAGTTTCCGTGGACTATGGGCTATCAGCCCGACTACCACACCGAGGCGGTGATCTACGCCAAACACATCCTATCAACGGTCAAGGACGCCAGGATCGCCGTGCTGATGCAGAACGACGACTATGGCAAGGACTACTGGGATGGCTTCAAGGAAGGCCTCGGACAGGAGGCCGGCCGGGTCGTCAAGCATGTCACCTTCGAGATCACCGACCCCACGGTCGATTCGCAGGTCATCCAGCTCAAGGCGAGCGGCGCCAACGTCTTCTTCAACATCGCCACGCCCAAGTTCGCGGCCCAGGCGATGCGCAAGGCGGCCGACATCGGCTGGCAGCCCGTGCACTACGTCAACAATGTCTCGGCCAGCGTCGGCACGGTGATGAAGCCGGCCGGCTTCGACAATGTGCAGGGTATCATCACCGCGGCCTACGCCATGGATCCGACCGATCCCACCTGGGCCGAGCATGAGGACATGAAGGCGTTCAAGGCGTGGATGGCCAAGTACCATCCGACGGCGCACCTGGCCGATCTCGGCAACGTCAACGGCTACACCGTGTCGTTCCTGATGGCCGAGACATTGCGGCGCTGCGGCGAGGAGCTGACGCGCGCCAACGTCATGAAGCAGGCCGCGTCGTTCCAGAAGTTCCGCGTGCCGATGATCCTGCCGGGCATCACAGTCTCGACCAGCCCGACCGACTATTACCCGATCCAGGCCGTGCAGCTTCAGCGCTTCAAGGGCCAGACGTGGGAACTGTTCGGCGAGATCATGCACGCCGAGGGTTCTTGACGCGAATACCTAGTGCGCCCTGGCGCGGCGGCCGACGAACAGGATGAGCGGGATCGCGAGCGCCGAGGCGAGCGTGTAGAAGCCGAAGGCGTTGATGTAGCCCAGCATCGCCGCCTGGCGACCGATCTCCTTCGAAAGCTTGGCCAGGCCACCGATCGTTTCTGTGTCCCATCCTCCGGTGACCCAGGGCAGCGCCAGCGAGCGGTTGAAGGGGTTCACCAGCTCGACTAGGCGGCTGTAGTTGGCGCTGGTGGCACGGACGATCTCGGCGACGCAGATCGAGATGAAGAAGCTCGAGCCGATGTTGCGCAGCAGATGGTAGACCGCCGTTCCCTCGGCGAGATTGGCCGAGCCGATGGTCGAGAAGGTGACGAGCGTGAGCGGCACCCAGATGACGCCGATGGCGACACCCTGCAGCATGCTGTTGGCCATCAGGGTGCCGGTGTCGACATTGAGGTCGATGCCCATCAGCCAGACGCCGGAGACCGTCTGCAGCGCGAAGCCGCCGATCAGTCCGATCCGCGGATCGAGCCGGCCGATGAAGATGGCGAGGAAGAAGCCGACCGTGGCGCCGACGCCGCGCGCGGCGATGATCTCGCCGATCAGCGTGTCGGGGAAGCCGGCATGCTGCTGCAGGAGGGGCGGCAGCAGCACCATCGGCGTGAAGTTCAGCATGCCGTAGATCAGCACAAGCACCAGGCCCAGCGCGTAGTTGCGGTCGAGCAGAAGGCGAAGATTGAGGAACGGCCGGGTGGCGATGAGGCTGTGGGCGATGAAGATCCAGAAGGCGAGGGCGGCCACGAACGCCTCGACCATGATCTCGCCCGAGTCGAACCAGTCGAGCCGCTGGCCGCGCGACAGCACCAGCTGCACGCCTGCGATGGCCACCGACAAGGAGAGAAAACCCGTCCAGTCGAGCGCCACCCTGCCGGTCGGGCGGTCGTGGGGCAGGGTGAGCCGCAGGCCGACGAACGACAGCAGGCCGACCGGCACGATCATGTAGAACGCCCAGCGCCAGCTATAGATCTCCGACAGCATGCCGCCCACGGTCGGGCCGATCACCGGGCCGATGACGACGGCCATGCCGAAGATAGAGGTCACCAGTCCCTGCTGCCGCTTGGGAAAGGCGTCGAGCAGGATGGTCTGCGACAGCGGGATGACCGGTGCGCCCAGCGCGCCCTGCAGGACCCGCCACAGGATCAGGGTTTCGAGCGAATCGGCCGAGCCGCACAGGAAGGTCGTGACGGTGAAGGCCAGGACCGACCAGGTCATGGTCTCACGTCGCCCGAAGCGCGCCGCCAGCCAGCCCGTCATGGGGGTCGCCACCGCGGTCGCCAGGATGTTGAAGGTCATGGCCCAGGCAATTTCGTCCTGGGTGGCCGACATGGCGCCCTGCATCTGCGGCAGCAACGTCGAGGCGATCAGCAGGGTGGTGGAATAGAGGGTCGAACCCATCACCACCATGACGAGAATCAGGACCCGATGGCCGAGCGAGAAGGCTTCGGCGGGAGGTGAAGGCGCCGAAACATCGGCGGCGGCGCTTGAACTCATGGCCAAGGCTACTGTAGCCTAGGCAACAATCTTGGGCCAGTCCGTGAGACCGGAAGACGAAGAATATATCGGCTACATGCTGTCGGACGTGGCGCGCCTGATGCGGACCGTGTTCGACCGGCGCATGCGCGACTTGGGGCTGACGCGCGGCCAGTGGCTGGTCCTCACACGGTTGTATCGACGCCCGGGCGCGAGCCAGACCGAATTGGCCGACATGCTGGAGGTCGATCGCGCCAGCGCCGGCCGCATGATCGATCGCATGGAGAGGGGCGGCTGGGTGGAGCGCCGCGCGGACGCGGACGACCGGCGCATCAATCGGCTCCATCTTACGGACGAGGCGCGCAAGGTGCATGCCGACATGTGGGCGGTCGCCGAAGCGACGGTCGACGAAGCGTTGTCGCCGCTCTCCACCACGGAGCGCGCGCAGTACACCGAATTGACGGCCAAGGTGAAGGGCCAGCTTCAGAGCCTCGCCGGAGTTGTCGCGTGAGCCGGCGTGGCCAGGTCAGGGTGCGCTTCGTCGTCCTGGTGGCGATTCCGCTGGTGGCGATCTCGGGCGGCCTCTTCTGGTGGCTGTCTGGCGGCCGCTATGTCAGCACTGACAACGCCTACGTGAAGGCGCACATCGTGCAGATCGCGCCGGAAGTTTCCGGCCAGGTCCGCCGCGTGCCGGTGCAGGACCACGCCACCGTCGTCGCCGGCCAGACGCTGTTCACCATTGAATCACGACCGTTCCGGCTGGCGCTCGACAGTGCCGAGGCCGAACTGGATGCCGCGCACACCCAAGTCGAAACCCTGCGCGGCACCTGGCGAGAGGCGATGAGCGAGCTGGCCGACGCCGAAGCGCGCGCCGCCTATTTCCTGCGCCAGTCGCAGCGCCAGGAGGAGCTGGCCGTCAAGGGCGTGGCATCGGTGAGCAAGCGTGACGAATCGCAGAACGATGCGCGCGCCGCCGCGGATCATGTCACGACCGCGCGCGAGAAGCTGCAGCGCGTGCTGACGGCGCTGAACGGCGATCCGCAGCTTCCCGCCGACCAGCATCCCATGGTGCGCGACAAGACTGCCGCGCGCGAACGCGCCGCGCTCGACCTGGCGCGGACCACGGTGCGCACTCCGGTCGACGGCGTGGTGGTGAATTTGCGCGTGCAGCAGGGCGAGCAGGTCAAAGCGGCGACGCCGCTGTTCGCCCTGGTCGTGGTGAGCCGGCCCTGGGTCGAGGCCAACTTCAAGGAGACCGAGCTGACCCATGTGAAGGTCGGCCAGAAGGCCACCGTGGTGCTCGACACCTATCCCGACACGACCTGGGAGGCGGTGGTCGAAAGCCTGAGCCCGGCGACCGGCGCAGAATTCGCCATCCTGCCACCGCAGAACGCCAGCGGAAACTGGGTCAAGGTTGTGCAGCGCCTGCCGGTGAAGCTCCGACTGCTGCCGCAGGTCGGCGAGCCCGCGATTCGTGCCGGCATGACCGCGACGGTGAAGATCGACACCGGCCGTCAGCGCCATGTCGGCGACATGGCGCTGATCATGGGCGGACGCGGCAGCGAAGTGGTGGCGGAGACGGAGCAGAAGTAACGCTCCCCCGATCTTCGGTCTCGCTGCATTTTCTCAACACGAGTCGTGCGATGATGGCCGCCGTGAGGAGACACCCTTGAAGAAACTGGTCAATGATCCGCGCCGGGTCGTGCGCGAGATGCTGAAGGGCGTTTGCGACCTCCATCCCGGCCTGGCGCTGCTCGCCGATTTCGACGTCGTCGTGCGCGCCGATCTGCCGCCGCCGGAGCGGCGCGCCGTGGCGGTGATCTCGGGCGGCGGTTCAGGCCACGAACCTGCCCATGCCGGCTATGTCGGCCCGGGATTGCTCGCGGCGGCAATCGCAGGCGATGTCTTTACCTCACCAAGCGTCGACGCCGTGCTGGCCGGCATCCGTGCGGCCGCCGGCCCTGCCGGCGCGGTGTTGGTGGTCAAGAATTATACCGGCGACCGATTGAATTTCGGCCTCGCCGCCGAGCTGGCGCGCGCGGACGGCATTCCGGTCGAGATCGTCGTCGTGGCCGACGACGTGGCGTTGCGTAACACAGTGCCACGCGAGCGCCGGCGCGGCATTGCGGGCACGGTGCTGATCCACAAGGTGGCCGGCGCCGCCGCGGCCGCGGGCCAGGGCCTCGCCGAGGTGGCGGCGCTCGCCCGCGCCGCCGCCGACGATCTCGGCACCATGGGCGTGGCGCTGGGCGCCTGCACGGTGCCGGCCGTCGGCCGTCCCGGCTTCGAGCTAGGCGCAACGGAAATGGAGCTCGGTCTCGGCATCCATGGCGAGCAGGGTATCGAACGGACGGCCCTGCTGCCGGCCGATGCCGTGGTCGAGCGTCTGCTGGGATCGATCCTCGCCGATCTCGAGCTGCCGCACGACACCAGCGTGGCGCTGTTGGTGAACGGGCTCGGCGGCACGACGGCCATGGAACTGGCCATCGTTGCACGCCACACCCTTGCGGTGCTGCGCGCGCGCGGTTTGCGGGTCGAGCGTGCCTGGATGGGCGATTTCCTGACGGCGCTCGAGATGCCGGGATGCTCGTTGTCGATCCTGAAAATCGACCCTGCGCGTCTTGTCCTTCTCGATGCGCCGGCCGAGGCATTTGCCTGGCGCACCGGCAGCGAAGTCGCTGCGATGCGGAAGATCGTGCCGGCGACAATCCCTCCGGTTTCGCCCGACAAGCCGCCCGGCCCCCACACCCAGCGCCTGCGGTCTGCGGTGCTCGCGGTCTCTTCGGCGCTGGAGGCGGCCGAGCCGCTTCTCACGGATCTCGACAACAAGGCGGGCGACGGCGATCTTGGCCTCAGCATGACACGCGGCGCCGAAGCCGTTCGCGCCTTGGGGGAGGGTGCATGGGCCGATCCGCCGACGGCGCTCGCGCGGATCGGCGATGCGTTGCGCCGGGCGATCGGCGGCAGTTCCGGCCCATTCTATGCGGCGGCCCTGCTGCGCGCGGCGCGAACCCTGCCGACGACGCCGACGGCGGGCGACTGGGCGAGAAGCTTTCGGGCAGGCGTCGAAGCGCTCGCCGAACTGGGCGGTGCCAAGCTGGGCGATTGCACCATGCTCGACGCCTTGCTGCCCGCGGCTGATGCCTTCGAGGGCAGTCTGGAACGAGGCGAAGGGGCCGTCGTTGCGTTGCAGGCAGCGGCCGGCGCGGCCGAAGCCGGCGCTGCAGCGACCGCGGCGATGAGACCGCGCCTTGGCCGCGCGAGCTACCTCGGCGAGCGGGCGATCGGCATACAGGACGGCGGGGCGACGGCCGTCGCCATCTGGATGCGCGCCCTCAGCCAATGCTTCAGAGATTGACGCTCGCCGGTCCGGCCTTGTCCCAGTCGATCCAGTCCTTGAGCGGCAGGAAGCTGCCGTCATCGACGCCGATCTCGTTGGCGATGAGAGTATTGAGCTTGGTGTTCATCGAGGCGATCAGGTCGCGGTTGGCGTCGAAATCGTAGGCCATGTTCGTGACTTCATCCGGATCGGCGCGCAGATCGTATAGTTCGAGGTCGTTGTTGGCGCGAAGCGCGTCGAGCGTGGCGGGCGTGTTGAACCCGTGGAAGGAAAAATAGCGGGTAAACCTGTAGCGCTCGTCGGTGATGCTGCGGATCGCCACGCGCAGTGACCAGTCGATAGGGAAGGACTCGATCGTCTGGAGTTGCGCGGTCTTCGCGATCGATTTGTTGTGTACGGTTTCGTAGAAGAACTTCGTGAATTTGGGATCATGCACCATGAGCTGGCTGTAGCAGAACAGCACGCCACCGCGCGTCCGGCTGAACTCCGGATTGACCGGCTGGCGCAGCAGCGGGGTGATATCCTTGCCCTTCATGAGGGCCATGGTGTCGGCCACGGGGGCGGCCGCCTTGCCGGTCATGGCGACAATGGTGGGCACGAAGTCGAGATGCGACGTCGTCTCGCGGCAACGCTGGCCGCCCGGGAACTCGGGATGGACGATCAGCATCGGTACGTGGTTCTGCTGGCTGTAGGCCGTCGTGCCCTTGCCGGAGAGACCGCCATGCGAGCCCAAAAGCTCGCCGTGGTCGGACGTGAAGATGACGATGGTCTTGTCGGTCAGGCCCAGGCGGTCGAGCTGGTCGAGGACCTGTATCACCTGCTGGTCGACGTCGCGGATGGCGTTGAAATAATAGTTCTGGCGCTTGCGCACGCGCCATTCGTCGTTGGGAATGAGTCCCGTCAGATAGCCGTTGGCTTCGTGATAGATGCGATGGGCCGCCACGCGACCCGGCGCGTCGAGCGACTGCTGCCAGGTGTTCTGCAGCGGAATGTCGTTCCATTCCTGCTGGTAGAGCCTGTCCTCGGGCGAGAAGGCGATTTTGAGCTGGGCGTCCTTGGCCTGCACGGGCTGGCCGGGAAGATCGGTGTTGAGCCACATCACGTCGTGCGGATTGACGAGATTGACCGCCAGGTACCAGGGCTGGCGGCGGTCGGTCATCGGCCGGCCCTTGGCCTTCAGCCACTGCGCCGCCTGGGCCGAGGTGATCTGGTCGTACTGGTAGCCGCCCAACGGGCCTTCGATGTAGTCGCCGGTGCCGGTGTAGTCGTAGAAGCCGTAGTCGCGATCCATCAGCGATTCGAACAGCGCCTTGATGTCGCTGGCCTGGTTCTCGACCGCCATGGCGCCGTTCAGATGCCACTTGCCCTTGTAGGCGGTGTAGTAGCCAAGCTTGCGCAGGATCTTGCCGATGGTCGGCAGCTTGGCATCCAGGCTCTTCATATAGGGCACGCCGGCATTGTCGAAGATGCCGTTATGGGGCATGTGCAGGCCGGTATAGATCACCGCGCGCGACGCCGAGCACATGTCGGCCGCGATGTGGTGGTTCTCGAAATAGGTGCCGGTGCGGCGCAGGCGCTCGTGACCGGGCAGGGGCACGGGCCAGCCCGGGCCCATGTACTGCTCCTGGTCGGTCAGGATGAAGAGGACGTTGTAGCCACCGTCGTTCGAGCCGGGTGCGTCGGCGGAGGGGAATGACGATTCGGTGCCGCCGGTGATGCTGGGTGCCTGGGCGATCGCGGTGTCGGCGACGACGGTCGCACCGGCAAGCGCGGCGCCGGCCTTGAGGAGCTGTCGGCGAGAGGAAATACGTTTACTCATGACAAAAGGTCCCTCGCTTCGCTCGGGATGACAGCGGATGCGGGGTCCACACGCGGTGTCATCCCGAGGGCGAAGCCCGAGGGACCTTTAAAGCAACAACAACGCTAACCGCAAGCCACCGAATAGATGTGCTGCACTTCGCCGGGCAACGGCATGGCCTGCCAGGTCTTGCCGGCATCCTGCGTGCCGAACACCTCGCCGTCGTAGCGCGCGCCGATATAGACCTGCTTCGGGTCGCTCTGGTGCAGGCCGATAGACATGATGGTGCCGTGCACCTGGACCTTGTCGAAGCGCTTCCAGCTCTGCCCGCCGTCCTCGCTGCGGTAGAGGCCGCCGTCGTGGCTCGCGGCTGCGACCGACAGCGCCGCATAGAGCGTGTTGGGCTCGGTCGGCGAAGCCTTCACGTCGCGGCCGTAGGTGGTGGGCGAGAAGCGGCGGATCTCCATGTCCTGCCAGCTCTTGCCGCCGTCGGCGGTGCGAAACAGGCCCATACGGAGCGCCACGATGGCGGCGTCCGGATCGGCAGCGTTGATGGTGACGGCATGGCCGTCGAGCATGCCCTCGGCCGTGGTGTCGCTCACGATCTTGCTCTTGAGATGCGGCAGCTCGGCCAGCTTGATCAGGCCTTCGCTGCAGTCTTGCCAGGTCTCGCCGCCGTCGGTGCTGCGCATCACGCCGTTGATCTCGAGCGCGGCGAAGATCTCGTCCGGCCTCTTCGGGTGCTGGGCGAAGCGCATCACCCGGGATGCGAACGGGCCCTTGCAGTGACTGGCGATGACTGGCGTCGCCAGCTTGCGCCAGCTCGTGCCGCCGTCGTCGCTGCGATAGACGTCGATCGGCGAGGCGCCGGCGAAGATCCGCTTGGGATCGCGGCTGTCGACCATGAAGCACCAGACTTGCTTGTTGGCGTCCGGGAAGTTGGTGCGTCGGAAAGTGGCGCCGCGGTCGGTGCTGCGCCACACGCCGTCATTGGTGCCGGCGAACACGGTTTCGGGATCCTTGGGATGGACGAAGACCGTGAAGGCCTGCACGGCGCCCAGCACGTGCTGCCAGTCGCCGGCCGGTCCGCCGTTTCCGGCGGCGGAGCGGCGGAACACGCCGACCTTGCCGGGATGGTCGGGCTTGCCGAAATAGCCGGCAACGCCTGCGTAGATATTCGACGGGTCAGCCATGGCTTGGTCTCCTCAGTTCTTCTTGGCGACCATGGGGCAGTTGCCCTGGTCGAGCGGACGGAAGGCTTCCTCCGCCGGGATGGTGGCGATGAGATTGTAGTAGTCCCACGGTCCCTTGGACTCGGAGGGCTTCTTGACCTCGAACAGATACATGTCGTGCATGTTGCGGCCGTCGGCGCGGATGTAGCTCTTGCCGAACACCGGGTCGTCCCACGGCTTGGCCTTCATCGTGGCCATCACCTTGTCGGGGTTGTCGGTGCCTGCCGCCTTGACGGCGTTCAGGTACGCAAGGGTAGCCGAATAGAATCCGGCCTGCACCATGGTCGGCATCTTGCCCTTGAACTTCTCGGCGAAACGCTTGGAGAAGGCGCGGGTCTTGTCGTTGAGGTCCCAGTAGAAGGCCTCGGTGAGGCTGAGGCCCTGGGCGCGCTCGAGGCCCAGCGAATGGATGTCGGAGACGAAGACCAGGAGGCCGGCAAGCTTCTGGCCGCCCTTGACGATGCCGAATTCGGCGGCCTGCTTGATCGAGTTGATGGTGTCGCCGCCGGCGTTGGCGAGACCGATGACCTGCGCCTTCGAGGACTGCGCCTGCAGCAGGAACGACGAGAAGTCGTTGGTGTTGATTGGCGCCTTGACCTCGCCCAGCACCTTGCCGCCGGCCTTGGTCACGACTTCCGAGACGTCGCGCTGCAGCGCGTAACCGAAGGCATAGTCGGCGGTGAGGAAGAACCAGGTCTTGCCGCCGGCCTTCACGACCGCCGAGCCGGTGCCGTTGGCGAGCGCCGCGGTGTCGTAGACCCAGTGCACGGTGTAGGGGTTGCAGAGCTTGCCGGTGATGTCGGAAGAAGCGGGGTCGGGAGCGAGGAAGATCTTCTTCTTCTCGCCAGCGATGCCCTCGATGGCGATCGACGAGGACGAGGCGCCGGCGCCCAGGATCATGTCGACGTTCTCGTTGTCGTACCAGCGGCCGGCCAGGGTGGCGGCCACGTCGGCCTTGTTCTGGATATCGCCGCTGACCAGCTCGATCTTCTTGCCCATCACGCTGCCGCCGAAATCGTCGATCGCCATTTGGGTGGCGACGACGGCGCCCGGTCCGTTGATGTCGGCATAGAGGCTCGACAGGTCGGTCGCCACGCCGATCTTCACGACATCGTTGGACAATTGCGCCCACGCCGGCGCTCCCCAGGCCGCGAGGCAGACCGCGACCGACCACACCACACCACGTTTCATCATTTCGCTCCCATACACTTTCTCAGGCTTTGTTGTTGAGTAAAGCCTAGCAAGGTGCTGGCATGGCCGCAAAGCATCAGGAGGACCAAGCGGTCATGAAAGAGCAGATTCTGGACATTCCGACCAAGGATGGCGCGATCGAAACCTTCGTTTGCCATCCGGAACGGGGCGGTCCTTGTCCGCCGGTGCTGTTCCTGATGGACGCCCCCGGCATCCGTGAGGAGCTCTACGACATGGCTCGCCGGCTGGCGACCGTGGGCTACTACGTGCTGCTGCCCAATCTCTATTACCGCGCCGGCAAGGACACCAAGTACGGCCCCGACGTCCTGGAGAAGGGCAGTGCCGAGCAGGCGCGCATGCGGGCGGTGCGCACCAAGATGACCATCCCGCCGGTGATGGATGACGTTGCCGCCCTGATCGCCTTCGCCGATTCGCAGAAGGAGTCGAAGAAAGGTCCGGTCGGTACGCACGGCTACTGCATGAGCGGGCCCTATTCACTGGCCGCCGCTGCCCGCTATCCCGACCGCATCGCCGCCGCGGCGTCGTTCTACGGAACCTGGCTGGTCAGCGACGCGGTCGAGAGCCCGCATCTCACGCTCGGCAAGGCCAAGGGTGAACTCTATATCTCCTGCGCCGAACACGACGAGCTGGCGCCGCCTAACATGGTCAAGGAGCTGAAGGCGCTGTTCGAGAAGTCCGGCAATGGCGGCGAGCTCGAGATCCAGATGGGCGTCCACCACGGCTTCGCCTTCCCGCAACGCTGGTGCTACGACAAGCCGGCCGCCGAGCGCCATTGGGAGCGCCTGATTGCGCTCTATCGGCGGCGGTTGGGATGATGATCTTTGCCTCCCTGCGCGTAGCGCGGGGAGGTGCCCGCGTAGCGGGCGGAGGGGTCATGAGCGTCAGTGCAGATGTTCATGACCCCTCCGGCCCTTCGGGCCACCTCCCCAGCAAAGCTGGGGAGGAAGAAATCACGGCGCGCTCGTCGGCTTGAACTTCTGCACGCGGTTGGCGTTGTCGACTTCGCCTGTGTAGACGTTGCCCTTGGAATCGACAGTGATGTTGTGCACCCAGTGGAACTGGCCGGCATAGCGACCGGAGCGGCCGACGGTGCCGACGACGGAACCGTCGGAGCGCTTGAGAACGCGCAGCTGGTTGTTCTCGCCGTCGATGTTCAGGAGATAGGTCTGCCCGGCGTCGGGCCAGAAGTTGAGGTCCCACACCGCGCCGTTGCCGAGCGTGTTCTTGTCGTAGAACCACTCGGTGACGTAGGTGCCGTCCTTCTTGAAGACCTGGATGCGGTTGTTGGTGCGGTCGCAGACGTAGACGAAGCCGTCCTTCGAAACCTTGGCGCAATGCACCGGATTGCCGAACTGCTGCGAAACCGGCGCGGCCGGGTCATATTTCGGCGTCTTGTCGTCGCTCGGCTTGTTGCCGTAGGCGCCCCAATGGCGCTTGTAGGCGCCGGTATCGGCGTCGAATACGATGACCCGGCGATTGCCGTAGCCGTCGGCGACGAAGACCTCGTTGGTCGCGGGATCGACCTGGATGTCCGCTGGCTTGCCCAGCATCGTGGTGTCATTGCTGCCCTTGGATGGCCCGATCTTGCCGATCTCCATCACGAGCTTGCCGTCCTTCGTGTACTTGAAGATGGCGCTGTCGGTATCGGCGTTGCCGCCCAGCCAGACGAAGCCTTTGTGGTCGACGAAGATGCCGTGCTCGCGGCCGACCCATTCGGCGCCGGTGCCCGGGCCGCCCCAGCCCTGCACGAAATTGCCGTCGGCATCGAATTCCAGCACCGAGGGCGCAGGCACGCAGCAATTGCTGCGCGGCGGCTTCAGGGTGGCGCCGCGCTCGTCCTCGGTCAGTGAACGCGGGCGCTGCAGCACCCACACATGATCGTTGGAATCGACGGCGAGGCCGCCGATCTGGCCGAACAGCCAGTTGTTGGGCAGCGGCTTGGGCCAGAAGGGATCGACCTGGAACTGCGGCGGGTTGGCGGCAACGGAGGGAGATGAAAACGCGACAACGCTCAACAGGGCTGCAAAGGCAGCCCCCCACGCAACACGCCTCATCGTCTCCTCCGTCGTTTCTTGGTCGCTACGCCACCTTTGCCGGTTGGCGCTTGTCAGCTTGCCACGCCTGCAGCATGTCGCGGGCGTGGTTCTTCGTCGGATCCATCGCGCTTTCGCGGCCCGGGACCTTGGCGGCGAGTTCGATGACATAGCCGTTGGGATCGCGGAAATAGATCGAGCGGATGAACCTGTGGTCGCTCACACCGCGCACCTCGCGGCCTTCGGCCTTGCCCTTGGCGAACATCCTGTCGAGCGCATCGGGCTCGACCTCGAGCGCGATGTGGAGGTCGAAGTCGTGCTGGTCCTTGAACTCGAACGGCATGTCGGGCGCCTCGAAGAAGGCGAGGCACGAGCCGTCGTCGAGCCGGTAGAAGGTGTGCAACACGCCGGCGCCGGTCTTGCGGCCGGTCATGGTCTCCTCGATCTTGAGCGTATGGGCGAGCGGCAGGCCGAGGAAATCCTCGTAGAAGCGCCGCGTCTCCTCGGAATCGCGACAGCGGTAGGCGTTGTGATGAAGGCCCTTGATCATGGGAGTTCTCCTGTTCAGATCGCCTGCCAGGGCTGGCCCTTGGTCGAGGCGCAGAAGCCGTTGAAGGTTTCGTAGACCTTGGCGTAGCTCGGCCGCTTCTTGATGTTGCCGAGCCAGCGCTCGACATTGGGATAGGCCGAAAGATTGCAATGCACCAGCTCGCCCGCGGTGACCAGTGCGGCGCCGAAATAATCTGCGATGGTGATTTCGTTACCGCATAGATACTGGTTCTTGGGTCCGATGAAGTGATCGTTCAGGACTTGCAGCCAGCCCTTGGACTTTTCCTTGCCCCAGGCAACGACGCCTTCCTGCACTTTTGCATCCTCACGCTTGAGGTGCGGAAAAAGTTGCGGATAGATCAGGCCGTAGCCCCAGTCGCGATAGAAGTTGGAATTGAACCAATCCAGCACCTCGTTGACCCGGGCGCGCTGCTTCAGGTCCTTGGGGTAGGCGGGCGATCCGGTCTTCTCCGCGAGATAGCGCAGGATCGCCGCACTCTCGGTGAGTCGGAAGTCGTCGTCCTCGAGCATGGGGATGAGGTGGTTGGGATTGATCTTGCTGTAGGCGGGCTCGTAATGCTCGCCCTTCAGGATATCGACGACCTGCATGTCGGCAGGGATGTCGTTGTCGGCAATGAACTGCATCACCGGACGGCTGGTGGTGGACACCGGGTGCATGTAAAGCTTCATCGTTTCCTCCTGGCTAGCGGTCGATCCAGACGTCCTCGAACCGCCAGTGATTATAGATCGTGTTGACCGCGAGGTTCAGTCCCTTGACCTCGGGACGCCAGCAGGTGGCGCCCCAGTCGTGCTGTATCACGGGACGGGCGCCATCCTCCTGTAACTTCTTGTCGATCTCCCACACGAGTTTGTGACGCGCCTCGTTGTCCGGCAGGCGCGACTGCTGCTCGAACAGCTTCTCGATCTCCGGGCTGCAATAGTTGGTGTAGTTGCGCTCCGAGCCGCAGCTGAAGGTCTCGTAGAAGACCACGTCGGGATCGTCGATGCCGACGCCCTGGACGTTCAACCCGACCGTGAAGTCCTTGCGGGCCATGCGATTGTACCACACGGCGGTGTCGAGCGGCTCGAGCTCGCCCTGGATATAGACCTGCTTCAGGTGGTCGATCAGGATCACCGCCTGGTCGCGGTAGGTCGGGATATTACGGGTCGAGACCTTGATCTTGAGCGGCTTGTCGGCGCTGTAGCCCAGCTCCCCCATGATCTTGCGGCCCTCGGCGCGCGCCTTCTCGTGGTCGGCGCCGTAGCCCGCCACGGTGGCCAGAAATTCCGCCGGCATGCCCCAGCGGCCTTCCGGCGGCGGCAGCATGGTGCCGCCGATGCGGTTGGTGCCCTGGCCGATGATGTGGGTGAAGGAATCGCGGTCGATCGCCAGCACCATGGCCTTGCGGATCCTGGCATCGTCGAACGGCGGCTTGTCGCGGTTGACCAGCAGGTTGGCCTGGGTGTTGGTCGGCAGCATCTCGCAGATCGCCCACGGCGCCTGGCTCTGCAGGTCTTTCAGCTGGGGCGCGCCGAGCTCGGCGGTGAAGGTTAGGTCGAACTTGCCGGCGGTGAAGGCCAGCAACGAGGTGGCGCGATTGGCGATGATGGTGAACTCGATGGCATCGAGATACGGCCGGCCCGGCTTCCAGTAGTCGGGATTGCGCACGACCTTCATCGATTCGTTCTGCTTCAGCTCGACGAACTTGAAGGGCCCGGTGCCGATCGGCTTGGTGCGCATCTGGGCGGGCGAGATGTGGCAGGGATAGACCGGCGACATGGCGCCGGCCAGCATGGTCAGCACCGAGGGCTGCGGCCGGCCGAGAACGAACGTGACCTCGCGGTCGCCGTTCACCGTCACCTCCTTGAGATTGAACCACCAAGGCTTGCGCGGGTTCTTGCGCAGCTTCGATTCGGGCGAGATCAGCATGTCCCAGGTGCACTTCACGTCGGCGCTGGTGAAGGGCTTGCCGTCGTGCCACTTCACGCCGTCGCGCAGCTTGAAGGTGAGCCTGGTGCCGTCGTCGTTCCAGGCCCATTCGGTCGCAAGGTCCGGCACGATGTGATCGGGCGCGTTCTGCTTGGATTTTGGATCGAAGACCACCAGGTTGTTGTAGATCGACATGAAGGGCATCACGGTCGAGATCGTGGCCTCCTCGTGGATCGAGGCGCTGGGCGGGTTGTCGCGATGGGTGACCCTGAGCGTCCCGCCGGCCTTCTGCGCCGACGCCGGAACAGCGCTTGCGGCGACGACGAGAGCCGCCATCGAGGCGGCGATGAACCCACGCATCCTGTTTCCTCCGACCTTGCTTGACCATCACGCTATCACCTCCGAAGCGCGTGGCGTAGAGTCGGAACATGCGAATGCTTGGTTTGCTGGCCGGAATGGCCATGGTGCTGGCGCTGCCGGTCGCGGCGCAGGAATATCCCACGAAGCCGATCCGGATCGTGGTGCCGTTCGGGCCGGGAACCGCCACCGACATCGTGGCGCGTACCGTGGGCGCGCAGCTCTCGAGCCGGACCGGCCAACCGGTGGTGATCGAGAACAAGCCGGGCGCCGAGGGCCAGATCGGCGCGCAGGCCGCCGCGACGGCGGCGCCCGACGGCTACACGCTCTTCATCACCACCCAGACCACGCAGGCGATGAACGTCCATATCTACAAGGCGCTGCCTTACGATCCGGTGAAGAGTTTCGCGCCGATCTCCGGCCTGTCGCTGGGCGCGCAGGTCGTCATGGTGAAGAACGAGCTGCCGGTGAAGACCGTCGGCGAGCTGATCGAGCTCGCGCGCAAGCAACCGGGCAAGCTCAGCTTCGGCAGCGGCAACGGTTCCAGCCGCGGCGGCGCCGAGCTGTTTCGCATCATGGCCAAGGTCGATCTCCTGGGCGTGCCCTACAAGACCCAGCCGCAGGCGATCAGCGACCTGATGGGGGATCGCATCGACGTCATCTTCTCCGACTTCACCACCGGCCTGCCGCCGGTGCTCGACGGCCGGGCACGCGGCCTTGCCGTCACCAGCAAGAAGCGCATCCCGGGGCTGGAGCAGTTCCCGACGGTCGATGAAAGCGTGCCGGGCTTCGAGATGTGGGCGTGGACCGCAGCCTATGCGCCGGCAGGCACGCCGCGGCCGATTGTCGACAAGCTGAATACGCTCGTGCGCGAGGCCGTGGCGTCGGACTCCTACCGCGCGCTGACGCGCACGACCTATGGCGTGCCGTTCTCCGGCTCGCCCGAGGAGCTTGCCGCCTTTCAGGCGAGCGAGACCAGGAAGTGGGGCGAGATCATCGCCGTCGCGGGGATGAAGGAGCCTTAGGCACTCTGCGGCCGACGCGCTGCCGCGATCTGCCACGTCGCGGCGACCAGCACGCAGGCCGCGACGGCGAAGAAGGCCATGCGGTAGCTCGCGAGCGAGGCGATCAGGGCGAAGATCGGCGGGCCGATCACCGCGCCCGAAAAGGCGAGGGCGGTCTGCACCGAAGCCACGGCAGCGGCCTCGCCGGGCGGCGAGAGATGGGCGAACTCGGCCTGTGACGTGCCGTTCCAGCTGATGACGACGGCGCCGTAGCCCACGACCGCCAGGCCGATCAGCCAGAACGGCGTGTCGGGCTCCAGCAGGCCGACGGCGATGCAGCCCAACGTCATGCCGACGCCGGTCCAGCCCAGGAGCTGCATGCGCGGCAGCCGATCGCTCATGCCACCGCTCACCAGCCGCACTGCCGTTCCGACGATTTGCGAGGCCGACAGCAGGAAGCCCGCGCGGGCGATGCTGAGTCCGCAATGTTCGTAGAGGTAGGTCACGAGATAGAAGGTGAAGGTGTGCTGGGCGATGACGTAGACGATCGCCGACAGGCCGAGCACGCGGAGCTCGCGATGGGCGAACACGAAGCGGATCGATCGCCCGATGCCGATCGACGGCTTGCCGGCGGTGATCACCGTATCGAGGCTGGAGCGCAGAAGCTCGACGACGAGCGCGGTCACCACGGCGGCCGCCGCGGCGACCAGGCTGGCGCCGCGCCAGCCGACGAGCTGCAGCAGCAGCGGAAAAATCAGGCCGGCCAGGGCAAAGCCGATGGGCACGCCGGTCTGCTTCAGCGAAAACACCATGCCGAACCACTCGCGCGGCACCCTTGCGGCCAGGACATGCGCCGACGCGGGATTGATCGGCCCTTGTGCCGCGCCGATGAAGATCACGGCGATCACCGTCGCTGCGACCATCGACAGCGCATTGAAGGCAAGCCCGATCGCCGCCATCAGCAGCGCGGCCTGGCAGATGCGCACCGCGCCCAGCCGCACGATCGGCTCGGCCGCCGCCAGCGCGGTGACGGCGGCAACGCCGTAGATGATGGCGGTGAAGATGCCGACCAGCTTGGGATCGATCGCCAGGTCGGCGGCGACCGCCGGCATCATGACGCTGAGCGCCAAGACGCTGAGCGAGATCATCACCTGGATGGCCAGCATGGTGGTCACCGGCACGATCGCGCGATGCATCCGCTAGGGCTTTACAAAGGTAACCTCATGCTGAGGAACATCGCGCAGCGATGCGTCTCGAAGCATGGGCCGCCGGCGCGGTGTCTGTTGCCCACCCTTCGAGACGGCCCTGCGGGCCTCCTCAGGGTGAGGTTTTCTTTGCATCGAACTACATCCCGTAGAGGTCGGCCTTGTTCAGCACCGTATTGCGCAGGATGCGGATCGAAGCGACGTCGACCATGATGCCGTCGACGTTGATGGCGCCCAGCCCCTTGGCCTCGGCCTCGGCATAGGCCTTCTCGAGCTTGCGCGCGCGGGCGATGTCCTCGGGCTTGGGCGAGTAGATTTCCAGCGCGTGCTCGATCTGCGAGGGATGGATCGCCCACTTGCCGACGCAGCCCAGGATCATCGAGCGGCGGCACTCCTCGCGGTAGGCCTCGGGATTGCGGAAGTCGGCGAAAGGACCGTCGACCGGATCGATGCCGGCGGCGCGGCAGGCCATGACCAGGCGGAAGCGGGCATAATGCCAGATGTCGCCGGGATAGCCGTCGGACTCGCCGACATTCTTGTTGGTGACGCCCATCGAAGCCGAGAAGTCGCCCATGCCGAACACCAGGCATTCCAGGCGCGGCGTGCACTTGGCGATGGCGTCGACGTTCTGCATGCCCTCGACTTCCTCGATCAGCGCTTCGAGGCCGATGCGCCGCTTGAGCTTCAGCTTCTTCTCGAGCTGGTGCAGCAGCTTGTCGGCGAACAGCACGTCGGCCGGCGTCATGACCTTGGTCATCATGATGGTGTCGAGATGCTCGCCCGCACCCTCGACGACCTCGATGATGTCCTCGAAGGCGTATTCGGTGGTGAGGTCGTTGATGCGCACGCAGCGCGTCTTGCCCGTCCAGTTGAGCGTCTTCAGCGCCTGCACGATCTTCTTGCGGGCCTCGCGCTTCTGGCTGGGAGCAACGGCATCCTCGAGGTCGAGGAAGACGTGGTCGGCCTTCGACTCTGATGCCTTCTGCATCATCTTCTCGCTGGAGCCGGGCGTGGAAAGCTGGACGCGGCGGGGGCGGCGCGGACGGTCGGTCATGTCATGTCTCCTCAGGCGACGATCTTCCCGGCCCTGAGGCGCGCAATTTCCGCGCCACCGAGGCCGAGGGAGTTCAGGTACTGGTCGGTATGCTCGCCCAGCAAGGGGGCGCGATGGCGCACGCGGCCGGGCGTCTCGCTCATCTTGATGGCGACGCCCGCGACCTTCGTTTCATGGTCGAGGCCGGGGTGCGGCACCGACACCACCATGTCACGGGCGGCGAAGTGCGGATTGGCGAAGACGTCGCGCACGTCGTTGACCGGCGCGAACGGCACCTGCCCGCCGAGATGCGCCAAAAGCTCCTGCTTGGTGCGCTGGCTGGTGAAAGCCGAGATCGAGGCGATGATCTCGGTTTGGTGCGCGCGACGGTCCTGCACGTTGGCCAGCCGCGGGTCAGTGCCCATCTCCGCCTTGCCGATCAGGCGGCACAGGATCGGCCAGTGCGTGTCGGCATGCGCGGCGATGGTGATAAAGCCGTCCTTGGCCGGGAACATGCCGAACGGGCAGAGCAGGGGATGGTGGTTGCCTTCCGGCACCGGCACGCCGCCGGTGTAGGAATGCTGGTGCACGATGCGCTCGCACATCGACAGGATGGCGTCGACCATGCCGACATCGACGAACTGGCCCTGGCCGGTCTTGTGGGCGCGCAGGATGGCGCTGACGATGCCGACGGCGCACATGGTGGCGGGCATCAGGTCGCCGATGCCGGGGCCGACCTTCATCGGCGTGTCCTTGTCGGGACCGGTGATCGCCATGACGCCGCCGAACGCCTGGGCCACGACGTCGTAGGCCGGCCAGTCGGTGTAGGGGCTTCGGCCGGTGCGCCAGTCGCCGAAGCCGCGGATGGTTGCGTAGACCAGCTTGGGGAAACGCTCGTGCAGGGTCTCGTAGCCCAGGCCGAGGCGATCCATGACGCCGCCGCGATAATTCTCGACCACCGCGTCGGCGCCGTCGCAGAGCCGCATCACCAGCGCGCGGCCTTCCGGGCATTTGAGGTCGATGGCGATCGACTTCTTGTTGCGGTTCACCGAGGCGAAGTAGCCGCCGAACGCCCGCAGCTTGTCGTCGGCATGGTAGGGGCCGATGATCCGCGTGTGGTCGCCGTCAAGCGGCTCGACCTTGATGACCTCCGCGCCCTGGTCGGCCAGCAGCATGGTGCAGAACGGGCCCGCCAGCATCTGCGTGAGATCGACGATGCGGACTCCGTCGAGGGCGCCGAGGACTTCGGTCATGGTTACTCTTTTCCTCCCCACGCAAGGCGTGGGGAGGTGTCCGCGTAGCGGACGGAGGGGTCAGAAGCCACGAACGGAAGCCCATGACCCCTCCGTCGGCGTAAGACGCCGACACCTCCCCAAGCTTTGCTTGGGGAGGAAGGCGCTCTCGTCCTCACTTGTCTCCCCAGTGGCTGCGGCGCTTGATCAGCACCCAGCGCTCGCCCTCGAAGACATGCTTGTCGTCCTGATTCACACCGTAGTGCTTGAAGCGCACGATGCCCGCGTCGGGCTGGTCGGCATCGGTCTTCTCTAGCACCTCGGAATAGCAATAGAGCGTGTCGCCGTGGTGGACCGGCGCCTTCAGGCGGATCTTGTGCAGCCCCAGCTCCATCAGCGCGTTCTCGGCGGTGTCCTGGGCGGCAAGGCCGATGCACATCGAGATGGTGACGCCGCCGAAGCCCAGCCGCTTGCCCCACGGACTCGACTTCATCAGGTGCTCGTTGAAGTGACCCTCGGCGGTGTTCATCGTGACGTTGGTGATCCACACCTGCTCGAGCGGCTCGACGGTCTTGCCGCGGGCGTGCTTCAGCACCTCGCCGACGGTGAAGTCCTCGAAGTAGTTGTGCTGTCCGGTGAGGGCGGAGACTTTCATCAGTTCCTCCCGCGGCCGAGCAGGCGATCGGAGATGATGCGCTTCTGGATCTCCGACGTGCCCTCGAAGATCTTGGTGAGGCGTGCGTCGCGCCAATGGCGCTCGACGGCGTGCAGGGTGGTGTAGCCCGCGCCGCCATGGATCTGGATGCCCTCGCTGCACACGCGCTCGGCCATCTCCGAGGCGAACAGTTTCACCATCGAGGCTTCCTTGTCGCAGCGCTGCCCGGTATCGATCTGCTCGCAGACGAAGTAGTTGAGCTGGCGCGCGGCCTCGATCTGGGTCGCCATCTCGGCGATCTTGAAGCGGATCGCCTGGAAGTCGCCAATCGAGCGGCCGAACTGCTTGCGGTCGCCGGCGTACTGGATCGAATCGTCGAGCGCGCCCTGGGCCAGGCCGATGGCACGCGCCGCGGTGTGGGCGCGCGCCGTCTCCAGCCCTGATGTGGCATAGTAGAAGGCTTGGCCTTCCTCTCCGATCATGTTCTCGGCCGGGACGCGGCAGTTGTCGAAGGCGAGCTCAAAGGTCTTCCAGCCGAAATAGCCGATCTTGGGAATCGGCGCGCCGTTGCAGCCGGGCGGCAACTCGCCACGCTTCTTCTCGAGGAAGAACATCGAGAGGCCGAGATGGCGCTTTGCGGGCGGTGCGTCCGACGTGCGCGCGATGATGATCATGAAGTCGGCGCCGTCGGCGAAGGTGCACCAGTATTTGTTGCCGCTGATCAGCCAGCTCGCGCCGTCTTTCTTGGCGCGGCAGGAGATGTTGGAGATGTCGGACCCCGCGTTCGGCTCCGACATGGAAAAGGCGCCCAGGAATTCGCCCTTGGCCATGCGCGGCAGATAACGGCCGCGTTGCTCCTCGCTCATCATGTGCGCGCCAATCAGCAGGTTGCCGCGCGCGATCAGCGAGGCGACGCTCATCCAGCCGCGCGACAGCTCCTCGGTCACCAGGCAATACTCGAAGCAGCCCAGCCCGAGGCCGCCGTACTTCTCCGGGATCAGGATGCCGAAATAGCCCAGCTCGGCCATCTTGTCGCGCAGATCCATCGGGATGTCGCCCTTCTCGGGGTCGAGCTTGTTGGCGACGGGCAGCACTTCGTTGAGGGTGAATTCGTGCGCCTGCTCCTGGATCATGCGGCGCTCTTCGGTGATGTACGGCATCTTACGGGTTCCTGAGTCGCACGAGGTTGGTGCGCTTGAAGTCGATCGTGAGTTCGTCGCGCTGGTTGAAGCCCTTGGTATGCCAGGTGACAATGCCGAACCCCTTGTGCGAGTCCGACATGCGCCGGTCCAGCACCTCCGACTCGGCACGTAGAGAGTCGCCGGGATAGACGGATTGATGGAAGGTGAGTGCGTTGACGCCGAGGAACGGCCCGCCGCCCTCGCTCAGATCCTCGACCGTGAGACCGAACACCGTGGTGAAGACCAGCATCGGATTGGCGACGATGCCGGGATGGCCGTGCGCGCGGGCGTAGGCGGCGTTGAAGTAGTGCGGATTGAAATGCAACGTCAGCGTCGAGAAAAGGGTGCTCTCCGATTCGGTGATGGTGCGGCCCCAATGGTGCCTGAAAACGCGCCCCGGCTCGAAATCCTCGTAGCGGTTGCCCTTCGGCATCAGCCGGGCGCGCGTCCTGAAATCCTCTGCCATTACTACTCCCATAGACCTCACCGTGAGGAGGCGCGAAGCGCCGTCTCGATCGCGCGGGGTAACCCCCGCGCTGTGGTGGCAACATCACGAATGGTTCCCACCCTTCGAGACGCGGCCCTGCGGGCCGCTCCTCAGGGTGAGGCTTACTAGTCCTTCGCCGACGCCCTCGCGAGTTCGCCCACATCCGTGAGGCTGTCGATGCGCTCGATGGCGTCGTGCAGGCGCTTGGTCCCGGCGGCGCCGAGGACAGGCGTCACCAGGCTCTCGAACTTGGTCTCCAGCGCCTGGCGCTGCTTGGCGACATCGGACCACGGGATGCCCGAATCATGCGTCGCCTCGAGGGTCGTGCCGTCGTCGAGCTGGATCGCCATCTCGGCCACCGAGTGCGCCCAGTTGGGCTTGAACTCAATCGACATCTTGTCGCGCAAGGTCTTGATGCGCGGCTCCTGCGTGACGGCTGCGTTGTAGGAATCGAGGTTGGCCGTATCGACGCCGGTCAACGCCATGGCCACGGTCTGACGCAGCGAGAACTTCGCTTCGAGGCCGCTGGTCGGGTTCTCGATGTTGCAGACCTTGTCGGCGCCGGCGTCGATCCTGAGCAGGATCTTCTTCACCCGCTCGGGCGGGAAGTTGCTCTTCAGCCGGATCTCCTTGGCGCACTCGATGGGCGCGTGCGTCAGGTAGCAGGCGGCGTGGTACTTGAAGAGGTTGTTGCGCAGATGCCAGCCGGCTGGCGGCTTACCCAGCGCCTGTTCGGTGTTGAGATGGTCGCTCTGTGAAGAGGCGAAACCCTGGTCGCATTCGAGCGAATCGCTACGCGCGGTAAAGCCCTTGGCGGCGAGCCGCGCGGCGCGCAGGCCGTGTTCCGACGCGGTGCCGGCATGCAGCGGCTTGCACATGGTGCCGAAGTTGGACTTCAGTCCGGCGGCCTGTGTGGCGGCGATGCCGAACGCGACGGCGAGCTGCTTGTCGCTCAGGCCCAGCATGCGGCCGGCCGCGGCAGTGGCGGAAAACGAGCCCACCGTGCCGGTGACGTGGAAGCCCTTCTGGTAGTGGCTGGGGGAGACCAGCCGGCCGACTCGGCCCGAGGTCTCGTAGCCCGCGACGAAACTCTCGATGAACAGCTGTCCCGACGCCTTCAGCTGCTCGCCCAGCGCCAGCAGGGCGGGGACGACCGTGACGGTCGGGTGACCGCCCATGGAGAAATTGACGTCGTCATAGTCGAGGGCATGGCTGGCGGCGCCGTTGATCAGGGTGGCGGCGGACGGCAGGACCTTCTCGGAACGGCCGACCAGGGTCGCCGGGCCGGTGGCGCCATCCTCGATCGCTTCGCGGATCAGGATGTCGGTCAGCTCCTCCTGGGCGCCGGCGACGGTGACGGCGAACCAGTCGAGCAGGCACTGCTTGGTGCGCTCGACGAGGTCGTCCGGCAGGTCGCGCCAGGCGAGAGCGGTGGCGCGGCGGGCGATTTCGGCGGTGACGGGAACGGCGGCCATGCTGCCTCCTGTGATGTTGCGGCCAAAGTGTCGGCTACTGGCCGGCGGCTTGTCTACGTCAGCGGACGCGCAACATGCATGCCTCTTCCGAAGTGCAGGCATTGCTTGCGATCGGGTCTTCCGCAATTCCCGCAGTTTCCGCTACCCGTTTTCGAACCGATTTAGGCGAGACGTCAATTCCCGCTGCTGGCTTGGCCGATCGCCAGTCACCGGATCGGCCCGCCATGCCAGCAACACGACACAATAGTGCGCACGCGCGGGCCGCCGCGACCGGGAATTCTTTCGGCGAGGGATTGTGACGGCAATGCATGCAGGGGTTAGCGCAGTTAGCGCAGTTAGCGCTACCCAACTGACGGCGTGCAGCAGACCTGCCGCGGCTGCCCGCGCTCGCCGAACCGTCGACGTGAATGAACATGATGCCGATCCTCGCCGTGTGAGTCTCGACAGACTCAAAGCACAACATTGCTCAATCTTGTCAAGCGGGCTTTCGCGCAACGATATGGAAGATGTGCCAGTGCTTGGCATTGCCGCGTGGCGTCGTGCCGTCGGCTTCCTCTTCCTCGAACATCTCGAGCTCCAAGCCGTCGAGCAGGGCGAGCGCCTCGTCGCGGCTGACGAAGGTCATGCCGGGCCGGCCCAGCCAGCTGTCGCGTGGTCCGTACCACTGGCCGCTGAACCGGCCGCCGGGGGGCAGCGCCTCGCGGATGCGTTCCCAAACGAGCCGAAAGGCTTCCGGCTCGCAAAGCGGCATGGCGAAGCTCGAATTCACCAGGCTGACCCCGATCGGCAGCGGTACGTCCTCCAGCCGCGCAACGACCGGTGTGACGTCGCTGCCCGCGGGCAGGGACCGCGCCTGCAGTTGCCGGAGCGCCTCCGGCTCGGCGTCGACGGCCACCACGCGCCAGCCGCGGCGCAGCATCTCGACCACGTCGCGGCCATCGCCGCAGCCGAGATCGATGACGAGCGAGTCAGGCGAGGGCGCCCCGAAGCGGTCGAGGGCGGCGAGCAGCGTGCGCCGCGGCGGTCGGTCGCGCAGCTTCTCGTAATAGGCCGTCCAGCCGGCGGATTTGTCTTCCGTCATGCGCTCGCTTGATCCGGCCCGCGCTTGTCGCTTGCCGCTTCGTATGATCGTATCTCTCCCAACAATAATAAGTCACGCTCAGGGAGGAACAGATGAAGGGGTTGGCACGTCTTGCCGTGGTTGCAGCGCTTGTCTTTGCGCCGGCGGCCGCGCGCGCCGACATGAAGGCTCTCGAAGAAGCCGCCAAGAAGGAAGGCGAGCTTACCTGGTACACCGCCCATTATACATCCGAGGGCGCCGAAGAGCTCGGCGCCGAGTTCACCAAGATGTACGGCATCAAGGTCAATGTCGTGCGCACGACGGCGCAGGTCGCCTACCAGCGACTGTTGCAGGACCTCAAGAACAATCAGGTCGCCTGCGACGTCTTCTCGTCGACCGATGTCGGTCACGACGTGCGGCTGAAGGCCGAAGGGAAGTTCGAGAAATACATTCCGGAGACGGCCTCGAAGATCCTGCCGGAATTCCAGAACTTCGACCCCGACGGCTACTACCACACGACGTCGGCCGGCCTGGTCGTGATCACCTACAACACCTCCAAGGTTAAGCCGGAAGACGCGCCGAAGAAGTGGACGGATCTGTTGGACTTCAAGTGGAAGGGCAAGGTCTCGACCGGCCATCCGGGCTTCTCGGGCTATGTCGGCACCTGGGTCCTGATGATGAAGAAGCTCTACGGATGGGACTATTTCGAGAACCTGGAGAAGAACAAGCCGCAGATCGGCCGCTCGATCAACGACACCGTGACGGCGCTCAACGCCGGCGAGCGGCAAGTGGCGGCGGGCGCCGACGGCTCGACGCTCTACAGCGCCGCGCGCGGCAATCCGCTGGCGGTGGCCTACCCGAGCGACGGCTCGGTGCTGATCATCGCGCCGTCGGCGATCGTCAAGGGCACCAAGCATCTCAACGCTGCCAAGCTTTTCATGGAATACCTCAATTCGATCGAAGCAGCGCAGATCAACGCCAAGCACTTCGCCATCCCGCTGCGCCCGGAAGTGCCGCCGCCGCCGGGCGCCAAGCCGATCAGCGAGATCAAGACGATCCGCCCGAGCGTCGCGGAAATCGACAAGGGGATTCCCGACGTGATCGAACAGTGGCGCGACACGTTCGGGAATTGATGATGCGTCTCCCCTGCCTCCCCCGTCATACGGGGGAGGTGCCCCCGGAGGGGGCGGAAGGGGAAGGCCACAGGAATGATCTTCAGAAAGCCCATGAACTGAAACTGGCAAATGCATCGACTGTGGCTTTCCCCCTCCGGCCCTTCGGGCCACCTCCCCCGTAAGACGGGGGAGGCAAGCGAGAAGCGATGACCGTCGCAGCCCCCGCGCTTGCATCCTCCTCGGCGCGGCCGGTGCGTGTCGGCGGGTTCGATGCGACCTGGCTGTTGTGGATCGCAATCATCGCGGTCCTGCTGTTCCTGGTGGTGAGCCCGTTCGTCTACCTGGTGGTCACCAGCTTCACCGCCGAGCGCACCGGCGGCTTCACCTTTGCCAACTATGCCGTGGCCTGGGGGCGCTCGCGCTATGTCGAGGCGCTGTTCAACTCGCTGAGGCTCGGTGCCGTATCCGCCGGGCTGGCCGGACTGTTCGCCATTCCGCTCGCCTGGGGCGTGTCGCGCACCAACATGCCGGGGCGCGGCTTCGTGCGCATGCTGGTGCTGGCGACCTTCATCACGCCGCCCTACACCGGGGCGGTCGCCTGGATCCTGCTCGCCGGTCCCAATGCCGGCTGGCTCAACCGCTTCTACATGTTCGCCACCGGCGCCGAGGCGGGGCCGTTCAATATCTACAGCTTCACCGGCCTTGCCGTCGTCATCGCGCTCTATTCATTTCCCTACATCTTCATCTTCACCTCCGCCGCGCTCGAACTGGTGTCCTCGGAAATGGAGGACGCCGCCAACATCCTAGGCGCAGGAACATGGCGGACGATGCGGCGGGTCACGCTGCCGCTCGCCTTGCCGGCGATCCTGGGCGGCCTGATCATCTGCTTCCTCGAAGCCATCGCGTTGTTCGCGTCGCCCGCCATGATCGCGATTCCCGCACGCTTCAACGTGGCGACGACCCAGCTCTTCCAGTTCTTCGGCAATCCGGTGCGGATCGAGGTGGCGGCGGCCTATGCCATGCCGCTGCTCGGTGTCACCGTGATGCTGATCCTGGTGCAGCGCCTGATGACCCACCGCAAGGGCTTCGTCTCGCTCACCGGCAAGGGCGGCGAACGGCGGCCGATCGAGCTCGGGCGCTGGCGCTGGGCGATGTTCGGCTACGCCATGTTCGTGGCGGCGCTCTCGGTCTTCCTGCCCTATCTCTTCCTGCTGCAGGCAGCCTTCGCCAAGGCCTGGGGGCGCGGCTTCGCGCTCGACAATATCTCGCTCCGGAACTTCCACTTCGTTCTCTTCGAGCATGCGACGGCGGCCCAGTCGGTGATCAACGCCTTCCTGTTCGCCGGCGCCGCCGCCACCGCCGGCGTGATCATCACGCTGGGCGTGGCCTATATCGTCACGCGCCGGCTGGTGCCCTTCAGCGGGGTGCTGGGGTTCCTGTGCATCGCTCCCTTCGTGATCCCGGGCGTCGTGCTGGCGATCGGCTTCTATGCCGCCTATGCGCCGCCGCCGCTCGCGCTCTATGGCACGGCGCTGATCCTGATCCTGGCCTTCACCACGCGCTTCCTGCCGATCGGCTACGTGAACAACAGCGCGGCGATGCGCAGCATCAACCCTGAGATGGAGGAGGCGGTGCGCATCCTGGGCGGCAACCGCATCACTGCGCTCCGCCGCGTCGTGGCGCCGTTGCTCAAGCGCAGCCTGCTGGGGGCCTGGCTCCTGATCTTCATCCCGGCCACGCGCGAGCTGTCGTCGGCGATCTTCCTCTACGGTCCGGGGACCAAGGTTGTGTCGGTGATGATCTTCGACATGAGCGAGGAGGGCAATTTCGAATACCTCGCCGCCCTGGCGCTGCTCCTCCAGGTCCTGACCCTGCCGCTGCTCTGGATCGGCCAGCGTGCGCTGGGACGGGACTTCATGCTGAGGCGCACCGCGACATGAGCAAGCTCGTCCTCAGCAACATCACCAAGAGCTTCGGCGCCTTCGATGCCGTGAAGGAGCTCTCGCTCGAGCTCCAGAAGGGTGAATTCGTTTCCCTGCTGGGGCCGTCGGGATGCGGCAAGACCACGACCTTGCGCATGATCGCGGGCTTCATGCCGCCTTCGTCCGGCACGATCGAGCTCGATGGCCAGACGATCTCGACCCCTTCGGGCGTCGTGCCGCCGGAAAAGCGTCGCATGTCGATGATCTTCCAGAGCTACGCCATCTGGCCGAACATGACGGTGGGCGAGAATGTCGGCTTCGGCCTGCAGGTCCGCAAGCTCGCCAGCGCCGAGATCGATCGCCGGGTCGACCGAATCCTCGACGTCGTCCAGATGCGCGGGCTGAAGGGGCGCTATCCGGCGGAGCTGTCGGGCGGCCAGCAGCAGCGGGTGGCGCTCGCGCGCGCCATCGTGGTCGAGCCCGAGGTGCTGCTGCTCGACGAGCCGCTCAGCAACCTCGACGCCAACCTGCGCGAGGAGATGCGCTTCGAGATCCGCCGCCTGCACGACGAGTTCAAGATCACGACGGTGTACGTCACGCATGACCAGTCCGAGGCCATGGTGACCTCCGACCGCATCGTGGTGATGAACAAGGGGCGGATCGAGCAGATCGATGCGCCGCACGTGCTCTATGGCCGGCCGAAGAGCCGTTTCGTGGCGGGCTTCATCGGCCGGACCAATTTCCTCGCAGGCGCACGGCAGGGCGGCGAGGTGCGCTTCGACGGCTTTTCGGCCGCTGCGTCGGTGCTCGAGGGCGCGGCGGCGGCGGGCGAGTTGCTCTATTCGCTGCGCCCGCAGGCGATCGGGCTTGCCGCCCAGAAGCCCAATGGCGGCGCGCTGGCGGTCGAAGCAGAGATCGCAGGGCGGTCCTATCTCGGCGAATACTGGGATTATCAGGCCCGCCCGCTGGGCGCGGCCAAGCCGCTGCGCGTTTCTACGGGCCCCGTTACGGTTTTCGAAATCGGCAGCCGCGTCTGGCTGGAGATCGATCCCGCCGCCATGGTACGGGTAGAATAGTCGACCCAACCCAGAGTGAGACCATGACCGCAGGACCGCTTGCCCGCTTTACCGTGCTCGATCTGACGCGGGTGCGCGCCGGCCCGACCGCCGTGCGCTATCTCGCCGACTGGGGCGCCAACTGCATCAAGGTCGAGATGCCGCCGGGCGCCGGCGACATGGACATGGGTGGGCCGCGCCATGGGCCGGACTTCCAGAACCTGCACCGCAACAAGCGCTCGATCACGCTCAACCTCAAGGAGCCGGACGGCAAGGCCGTCTTCATGAAGCTGGTCGAGAAGGCCGACGTGGTGGTCGAGAACTATCGCGCCGACGTGAAGTTCCGGCTGGGTATCGACTACGAGAGCCTGAAGAAGGTGAACCCGCGCATCGTGCTGGGTTCGATCTCGGGCTTCGGTCAGGACGGGCCCTATGCTGAGCGCGCGGGCTTCGACCAGATCGCCCAGGGCATGGGCGGCCTGATGTGGGTTACCGGCATGCCGGGCGGCGGGCCGGTGCGTGCGGGTATCGCCGTCGCCGACGTGGGCGCCGGCCTGCATTGCGCCATCGGCATCCTGACGGCGCTGTTGGAACGCGAGGTCTCTGGCCAGGGCCAGTGGGTATCGAGCTCTCTCCTGCAGGCCATGATCTCGATGTGCGACTTCCAGGCAGCGCGCTGGACCCTGGCCAAGGACGTCCCGGGCCAGGCCGGCAACAACCATCCGACCTCGATCCCGACCGGCGTGTTCAAGACCAAGGACGGCTACATCAACATCGCCGCGTCGGGCGGCCACATCTACAAGCGCTTCTGCGAATGCATCAAGGCGCCGGAATTGATGACCGACGAGCGCTTCTCGACCGACAAGGCGCGCGCCAAGAACCGCGATGTGCTGAATGCCGAGATCGACAAGCGGGTTGCGACCTACGGCAGCGCCGAGCTGGTCGAGAAGCTCAACAAGGCGGGCGTGCCGGCCGGGCCGATCTACAAGATGGACGAGATGTTCGCCGATCCGCAGGTCAAGCACCTCAAGATGGCGCATCCCGTGAAGTCGCCCAAGCTGGGCGACATCGAGCTCATAGGCCAGGCGATCAACATGAGCCGCACGCCCTTCGAGATGCGTTCGGCGACGCCCGAGCAGGGCGAGCATACCGAGGCGGTGCTGAAGGAGGCCGGCTACGACGCCGCGGCGATCGCCAGCTTCCGCCAGCGCGGCGTCATCTAATTAAGCCATTCCTCCCCACGAAGTGGGGAGGTGGCCGCAGGCCGGAGGGGTCATAAGCGACGCACGAGCTGCGGCTCATGACCCCTCCGCCCGCTACGCGGGCACCTCCCCAGCGAAGCTGGGGAGGGCAAATGAATAAAGGAGTTCGCAATGATCAGTCCCACACCCAATATGATCGCGGAGAAGAACGGTCCGGTCGGCCGGCTCGTCTTCAACAAGCCGGCGAAGCGCAACGCCACCTCGTCCGACATGTGGGAGGCGATCCCGGTCATTCTCGACGACTTCGAGAAGGATCAGGCGATCCGCGTCG